>Ga0196972_1000191_pt1 | contig 46971 bp, 18 predicted proteins | sample S1v_2013CmetaG_FD_148618 | JGI IMG/M metagenome (GOLD analysis project Ga0196972, IMG submission 148618) | Soil microbial communities from Anza Borrego desert, Southern California, United States - S1+v_20-13C | ecosystem: Environmental > Terrestrial > Soil > Desert | place: USA: California...
GGCCGTCATGAATCAGTTGCGCGCCATTGCCCAATTGCCCGAGCGGATTAAACAATACTTCGGAGCGCCGCACGTCGCGTATGCCGCATGACGGATGCTGAGTGAACAAAGCTATGCCGGATCAATAATGGCATCGCACACTTCGCCACCACGGAAGATCAGCTTGTCGAGTGCCGGCATCTCGCGTTGGACTGGCTCTGGCAAGACACCCCGGCGGAGACAAAGTACCTGGGTAAGAAAGGGCGTCTCGTGGACCATGTCGTTTCCCGTGTCGGAACGGTGGATGCGATCGAAAAGAATCTATCCCCGTCACTGGAACAACGCGATAAGGAAATAACCACGCGATGCCGCGAGACCCATCTTGTGGGACATTCCTATTGGGGCAATTTCATTCACTCGCAATTCCGGGAGATGGATCGCGGCCAAGTCCGGCGCTTTGTGGTGGCGAGCGGAGATCATGCGATGGGCTTGCTGCTCAAGGTCAAGACAGAAAGGACTTCGAACCAGACCCAATATGTCGCCGAATTTTATGACCCCAATCTTACCCTGACCCATGTGCGGCTGGTCGGCATCGACCTAGCCGCCATCCAGAACTGGCGTCTCGCGCAATTCATGAGCAACGAGACCAGAAAGGCATATTTCGGCGCCCTGAAGCCAGGCGCAATGGATGAGAAAGTCCTTGTCTGCCGTCGTTTGCCGGATGATCTTCCCAAGTACGATGTCAGCAGTCCGCTCTGGCCCGAACCGGACCATCGTGAAGTCCGCATTCATGGGAACGCGGAGGAGAGGAAACATCCGGTGCTGGGATACCATTTAATGCAAAGCAACCTGCCCTTGGCCGCGTGGATGGAAGCAATGGATGAGGTGAACTCCTTCAAGATCGTCGACCAGTTGGCGGCGAAATGCGCGAGCGGTACGTCAGGACTGTACATGGCGCTGCAGGAAGGATACAAGGAGACGGTGGGCGCCTTCATCGCCGGCTTGTCCGAATTGGCCCGGCAAGGCCTCGTCACGGGCGACGAGGCCGCGGAGTTGCTGGCGGCGAGACGTGCGACGGATACGCCAGGTCTATACATGGCGCTGCAAATGGGACATCAAGAGACGGTGAGCGCCTTCATCGCCGGCTTGTCCAAGTTGGGGTTGCAGGGCACCATCACCGCCGACCAGACGGCCATGCTGCTGACGGCGAAGAATGCGCACGGCACACCGGGATTGCACAGTGCGCTGCAAGCGGGGCATCGAGAGACGGTGAGCGCGTTCATCGCCGGTGTATCGGAGGTGCTCCGGAAGAACCTGATCACCGCCGATCATGCGGCCGGATTGCTCGCGGCGAAGCGCACGGACGATTTACCGGGCTTGTACATGGCGCTGCAGGAAGGGCATATGGAAGCGGTGAATGCCTTCATCGCCGGCGTGACCGAGATGGCCCGGAAAGGCCTGATCACCGACGCTCACGTCACCGGGTTGCTTACAGCGCAGGAACCCGGCGGCGCGCCAGGGTTGCACAAAGCACTGCATGACGGGCACGCGCAGGTGGTGACCACCTTCATCGCCGGCGTGTCGGAGCTGCTCCGGGGAGGCCTGATCACCGCCGACCAGGCGGTCGCGCTGCTGGCGGCTCAGGACGTGGACTACGGGCCAGGCTTGTACATGGCGCAGCAAAACGAACACAAGGAGACGGTGGCCGCCTTCGTCGCCGGCGTGGCCGAATTGGTCCGGGACAACCTGATCACCGCCGACCAGGCCGCCGGGCTGCTGGCAGCGAAGGACGTGGACGGTACATCAGGATGAGGCAGGCGGGAAAGACAGTAAATGCATGCGCCCCTCGGACTTCGATCCTTCGAATTCTTACAAAGGCTCGCCGAGCCCGAGGATTTCAGTCTTCAAACCGAAATAGCCCTTATTACCGGTGGCGGAGGCCATGTCCTATCTCCGCTTTCGGAATCCGCCGGCTACGAAGGCGATAGCGCCGCGTCGTCCGAAGAGATCGGGTCGAAAGACCATTCCTCCTCCGACACCTAATTCCCGAAGAACGCCTCGATACGCTCCTTGACCTCCGGCTGGTGAAAGGTCTTCTCATGCATGGCGACCTCCTGATCGATCACCGGAGACAAGCCTTCCCGCAACGGCGCGACCAGGTGATCCTTGAGCGTCACCAGCGAGACCCTCGGTTTCTCGGCGATCGTCCGCGCCAATTCCAGGGCGTAGTCCATGATCTCGGCGCGCGGCAGCACCGGGAAGGGAACGCCGCGCTTCTGCAGCTCTTCTCCCCGGTAGGTCCGGGCGGTGATCATCATCTCCTCCGCCAGGCTGATCCCCAGCTTCTTGGGCAGCACGAAGGTGGAACCCATTCCCGGCGTGAAACCGTACTTCATGAAGTTGGTCGTATAAATGCTCTCCCGGCTCAGGATCGGGAAATCGGCGAACATGCCCAGCACGAAGCCGCCGCCCACGCCGTGGCCCTGCATCGCCGCGATGACGGGAATCGGGCAATTCAGCGCCAGGCTGTAGAAATCCCGGTCCGAGAATTTCGCCTTGCCCTCGGAGAGGAACAGCAATCCCTCCTTGGTGCCGCCGCTGGCGAAATACGTGTCGTAGCCGGTCAGGATCGCGACCCTGAACCGGGGATCGTCGCGGATCGACGCGAACGCCTCGATCAACCCCTCCGCCAGCTCGCGCGAGAAGGTATTCTTGTTGACCCGGTCCTGCATGGTGATCTGCACGATGCCGGGCTCGATTTCCCTGATGACGACGGCCTGGTCCGACATGCCTAGCCTCCTTCCCAGGGAAACTGCCCGGTCGTCACGTAGCGCGCGATCTTTTGCAAGTTATCCTCGTCGGAAAACACTTCGATGTTGGCCTCGAGCGCCTTCGGCTTGGCGGCCGCCAGGGAATGATCCAGCGTATTCATGTAGCGCTTGTAACGATGGATTCCCGTCTTGGAAAGACGCCGCAGCCGCAGCAGTTTTTTCCGCAGCAGGTTCTGGCTGTCGTCCGCGACCTCGTCGACCAATCCCCACTCCTGCGCGCATTTCGCGGAGATGGACTCCGTCATCAGCGTCATGTAGTTCGCCTTCGCGAAGCCCATCCTGCGCGCCAGGAACGGCAGGACGCAGGCCGGCATCAGGCCGAACAGGAGTTCCGACAAGCCGAACGTGGCCTTCTCATCGCACAGCACGATGTCGCAGGCCGCGACGAAGCCGATGCCGCCGGCATTCGCCTGGCCGCGCACATGCGCGATGGTGATGTAAGGACCGGATGCCAGGCGCAGCCACAGGTCGTACATCGGCTCGGGATCGAGCACCGGGCCCGAACCGCGCGTCTCGAGGCTGCGCTGGATGGCCTTGAAATCCGCGCCGAAGCAAAACACCTCCGGCAAGCCCTCCAGCACGACGATCTTGATCTCCTTCTCGCACTGGTCGAGCACCCGGATGCATTCCTCGATCAGGCGATCGTTGATGGTGTTGTTGGCGTCGGGCCGGTGGATCTGGAGGAAGCAGATGTCCTCTTGAAAGCGGACCTTCAGAGTTTCGTAGTTCTCCATCAGGATACCCACTCGTAGGTCCGGCGGTATTCCTTGATTTCCTTCAGGAACAGCACCGGTTTGCCCTGGGCCTTTCTCGCCTGCGGAATGAAGCTGCTATCCAGCACGACGTTGCGCGTGCCGAACTTCACGGCCTTGCTGCCCACGAGCAGGTTTTCGTATTCCTCCATCGTCAGCTCATAGCGACTGTCGAGGTGGCGCTTGATATTCATCTGGCGGATACGCTCCTGGCCTTCCTTGGTGACCACGCCGCTGAAGAACTCGGAGCAGCAGCCCGAGCCGTAGGAGAAGACGCCGATCCGCTGCGGCTTCTCGAAATTGCCGTTGTCGATAGTGCTGGCCAGCGCCATCATGGCCGTCGCGCCCATGATGTTGCCGACGCGCTGGCAATACGTAATGCCGGGCATGAAGCGGCGGTTGAAATCGGCCTCGATATCGCCGGGCGTGAGCCCTTTCACATGCTTGCGCATCAGGTTGCGATGCGCGCCCTTGACCATGCCGCCGAACGGCGTGTGATAGGCCAGGTAGCCGAAGGTGTTGACATAATCGGCTCCGCGCACGCGCTTTTGATACTCCAGGAAGGCGTTCTCGCTGCAGTCCAGGTAGGACAGCAGGGACAGGTCGGAATCGCCGGCCTCGGAATCCGTCGACGGCCGGCAGGTATCCATCACTTCGTAGCCGTAGGAGCCGTTCGCGCCCGCATCCACCTGGAAGACATGAGGCGTCTCGCTCACCAGCATCGCCACCGCGCCCGCGCCGCCGCTCGGTTCGGCGAAGGCCCATTCCATCTTGAAGGCGTTGCCGCCCTCTTCCAGGATGAAACGGGAGATGTCGGTCGCGATCACCAATGCCTTGGCGCCCGGCGATACCTGGGCCAGGATGAAATTGATCGCATTCTGGAATCCCGCCACGCCGGAGAAGCAGGCATTCTTCACTTCGAACAGCCGGCAGTTGCGGTTCAGGCCCAGCAGATCGTGGCAATAGGTGCTCATCGACTTGCCGAAGTCGAACGCCGATTCGGTGCAGGTGACGACCATCTCGATGCGGTTCTTCTCTTCCGGGGTCAGGCCGTCGATGATCGGCTTGGCCGCGTTCACCGCGAACGTGATCGGATCTTCGTAAGGCAGCGCGACGCTCTTTTGCTTCATCATCAGGTTTTCGAACCTGGTCCGGTCCAGGTCCCGGTGCACGGCGAGCTTTTCGACGTCGAGGAACGCCGTGCCGGCAAAAACATTCATTGCTTCGATTCCAGCTTTAACCATGAGAATGCCTCATCTATGTTGTTTAAGAGTTTTTGATGACAACGAGGTATGAATCGGGATACGCGGCGACGGCTAGGCATTCGCCACGCGCGGATTCGAATCGGAACAGACGGCGCCGCGCGAAGACTCCGGCAGGCAGGCGCTGGCCCAGGCTTCCAGCAGCGCGTACGAGGTCTGCAGGTCCTTGCCCAGCGCATCGTGCAATTGCATCGCGAGGCCCATGCGGCCGTTCATCGTGATGCAGCCGGCGCCGACCGGATAGACGCGCGTGATCGCCGGACAGAAGATCCAGCTGCCGGAGCCCGGTATGTCCCAGGTGCCGAGGTTGGAAAACATGCCGGTCACGCCGTGCTCCTGCCTTTCCCGCTTGCGGATGTCCTGGCGCATTCCCTCCGCGCCCAGCAGCCGGCCGAGGTGCAGCAGGATCCACATCCCCCAGTGATAGCAGCGTTCCTTGAGGCGGTCGATCTGCGCCTGGAGCCGGTCCAATGTCATCGCGTCTTCCAGGTCCACGCCGAGGAAGGACATGTGCGGCGGCAGCTCCGCCGGCCGGGTGACCGCGCCGCGCAGGTTCACGGGGATCATCCAGCGCCGGCTCGTTCCCGGCGGCACGAGTTCGGCGGACACCGCCGCATCCAGGTGCAGCAGCAAGTAGGTGTTCACGGTGACGCCGGCGGCCTTGGCCGCCGCCACGATCTCCCGCGTCTGCTCCTCCGTGAAGAGATGCCAGGCCACGCGTTCGCGGGCAGGGGCGGAACTGACCTTGCGCGACCAGCCGAACTCGGATTTCCATTGCTGCCGCCGCACCTTCACCGCCGGGAGAACAGTGAAGAATCCGCGCAGGCCGCGCCAGAACGTGAAGCGGTCGTTGCGCAATACCGGCAGCTTCTCGACGCGCAGGCCCTGCTCGCGCAACAGCTGGCCCAGGCCGCTGATGCCGTCGTACTGATCATGCGGCAGCTCGAACCAGCGCAGATCGGTCTGAGTCTGCGCTCCGTTCCTTTGCGCGTAGACGATCGAAATGTTTTCACCGCAATCGCGAAGAGCGCGAAACATCTCCGCCACCCAATCGGTCTTCATAGGACCCTCCTTCAGCTCAGCGTGCTGGCGTCGAGCTTGCTCGACTCTTTTTCCGACGGCGGGGCCGGCTCGTCATGGTATTTGTCGACCAGGTCGAGATACCAGCCGAACGTCCTGTTGTTCCATTCGTATCCCGTCAATTGCTGGTCGAGCCTGATCGAATACTTGAGCTCGTCCGGCAAGACCTTGGTCCGCTTCTTGATGTCGTCCGAGATGGGTTGGTCCAGGTTGATCGCGAAGCCGTAGGGCTCGAGGCGGCCGAAATGGTGGAGCGAATGCTGGATCACCCCGAGGAATTCCTTGCTCAACTTGGGGAACACGCCCGGGATGTACTGGTGCAGATCGATATCGATCTTCACGTCGCCCGTGTAATACAGCGCGGCCATCACGGGATTGAAGAACGGGATGGGAAAGGCGATCGCGCTGCGGCAGAGGCCTTCGAGATAGCCGTTGCCGGCGACGGCGATCATGCCGCTCGGGATGGCATCGTGATGCGAGCCGTGGAAATAGACGAAGTCGAATTCCGAATTGTGGCCGAGCCAATGATCGCGGTAGAACCAGTCGTTGAGCGTCTTGACGTTCTTTTGCTGGACCAGGTAGGCGGCCAGGCAGGTGAACGGCAACAGGACGAGGGAGAAGTTGGCGTACTTGATCACCAGGTACCAGGGAATCAGGTAGACGATATGCGTCAGCATGCCGGTGAAATAGGCATGGAATATCTCCAGCGTGATGCTCGGCTGCTTTTCCAGGCGGGACTTCCATACCGATTGCATCAGCACTTCGCGCACATGCTTCCTCTTGATGAGGTGGGCCGCCAGGATCGCCGTCCGGTAGGCGCAGATGAAGATGAAGTGCGCCCAGAACAGGCCGACCGCGATCTTGTGCATGAGCTCGACCTTGTGGGGCAGGTCCGGCGTGACGGAAATGATGAAGTTTTCCAGGAGCAGGAGGCCGAGGGCGATGAAATAAGGCGGCTTGATGTTCTGTATCTTGTGAACGAGCCCATACACGAAATCCTGCGGGCATCTCAGGATGAGCGGAATCTTGAGCTGCATGCCGTGCCGGATCGGGAAGACGACGAGCATGAAGGCGCACAGCGCGACGCCGATGATCGATACGATATGGTAGGCCCCATAGGAAAACCAGATCAGCGCCCCGCAGATCTGGATCATGATGGAGTAGTCGTTGAAGTCCTTGCTTTGATACGTCGTTCTTGGCCTCTTGACTCCATACAACTTGTGGAATTTTTCCGCGTCGACTGTTTTCATACCCTGCTCTCTATTGGTTGGTTGGATACCGATGTCTTTCCGCTCAGGCTGCCTGATAAGACTGCAGCACGACATGCGCGTTGGTGCCGCCGAAGCCGAAACAGCTGACGCCCGCGATGAGCTCCTCCGCTTCGGCATCCGCTTGTTTCCGTCCCTTCCACTCCTGGAGTTCGGTCACCAGGTAGAAGGGCGAGCCCTTCAGATCGATGGTGGGGCTCGTTTGCTTGAAATTCACCAGCGCCGGCAGCTGCCGATGCTTGAACGCGAGCAGAACCTTGATGACGCCGGCGATGCCCGAGGCCGTTTCCAGGTGGCCGATGTTGGTCTTCACCGAGCCGATGCCGCACGCGCTCTCGTCCGCCTTGACCGAGAAGTGCTTCTCCAGGTAGCGCCAGGCGCGCTTGAGTCCGGTGATCTCCAACGGATCGCCCTTGGGCGTGGCGGTGCCGTGCGCCTCGATGTAGCTGACCCGGTCCGGGGATATCCGCGCCTTCTTGTAGGCATCCTGGATGACTTGCGACTGCGCGAACGCATTCGGCGACGTCAGCGTCTGCGATTTCCCGCCGTGGTTGATGGCCGATCCCTTGATCACGCCGTAAATCTGGTCGCCGTCCTCGATCGCCTTCTTCAGGGACTTGAGCAGGATGACGCCGCCGCCTTCGCCGCGCACATAACCGTCCGCGCTGGCGTCGAAGGTCCGGCATTGGCCGGTCGGCGACAGCATGCCGGTCTTGGCGAACGAAATGAAGGTGGTCGGCCGCAGGATGATATTGATGCCGGCCACCAGCGCCATGCCCGATTCGCCGCGATTGATCGATTGCACCGCGTAATGCATGGCGAACAAGGCGCTCGAACAGGCCGTGTCGTACGGCACGCTCGGCCCGCGCAGGTCCAGGAAATAGGAAACCCGGTTGGCGACGAGCGACAGGTAATTGCCGGTCGACCGGTGCGCCTCGACGGTCGCCGCCTTCGTCTCGAGCAGCTCGCGGTAATCGAGGCCGGCGACGCCGACGAACACGCCGGTATCGGTTCCGGCCAGCTTCCCGGGCAGATAACCGGCGTCTTCCAGGCAGCCCCAGCACAATTCCAGCATGAGCCGCTGCTGGGGGTCCATGAGTTCCGCCTCCGTGGGAGAGACGTGGAAGAACTCGGCGTCGAACTTGTCGACGTCGTCGATGAATCCGCCCCACTTGCTGTTGGTCTTGTTGGGTTCGTGCGGATCGCCGAAATACCGGCGCCAATCGAAGCGGTCCGCGGGCACCTCGCGGATGCTGTTCACGCCAGCGGCCAGGTTTTCCCAGAATTGGTCCGGGTCGCCGGCGCCCGGAAAGCGGCAATCGATGCCGATCACGGCGACATCGGATTCCGCTGCGTTCTCACTTGTAATCGTCATGGCAAGGTCACTCCCGCTAGCGGCCGGCAGAATCGACGCGACGGAACGGGAATCGATGGATTCCGCCGTCCGGCGATCCGGTCCGGCCGGCCGCACAAGATCATTTGGTGTAATAGGTGCGGAGCGTCGCCAGGATTCTTTCCTTGAAGGACGGATCGGTCAGGCTGCGTTCCGTCATCAACTCGTCGGGCACTTCCTTGTTATAGGTCGCGGAAATGTTCTGGACCACCGTGATGCGGTTGGTGGCGAAGTTGTTCATCATCTGCCGCTTGGAGATCCAGACCCGGTTGTCGATGAAGTTGAAATCCTTGTTCAAGCGCTGCCGATACAGCTTGCCGGCCTTGTTGTAGATGTCCTCGCGCAGGACGACGTATCTTTCCTTGTCGATCCAGATATTGGTCTTTCCATACTGCGTCTTCTTCGCCCGCCGCGGCTTGGGAACGCACTCGATGACCCAGGCCGGCCGATTGTCCTGCGTGTCTTCGCCGACCATGGTGAAATCCCACTCCTCGACTTTCTTCAGCAGGGTGTCGTCGACGAAGAATTCGGTACCGAAGAAGCTGCCGCCGTCCTCGTTGCCGTCGCCGCCGGACACGACGCGCCGCACCTTTTCCAGCGCGGGCAGATAAAGCAGCACGTCGTTTTCGCGGTCCACGTTGGCGTATTCGTACGTCAGCAGGCCGACGCCCTTGTCGGTGATCGGCTGGAACACGAAGGCGAGCGCGCGCGAGTCGCGGTTCTGGTGGCCGAAGCGCTTCTCGCCGACCTCCAGGATGGTCACCCTGGGCTTCTCCTTGCAATTGATCGCGGTATTGTCGAGAACGTATTTGCAGGTGGACAGCTGCACCTTCACGATCGCCGTCGTGAAGCCGCTTCGATAGTTGTCGTCCACCGCCTTCATGATTTCCGGGGCGGTCTTGGCGAGCAGGGGGAGCGGCGCCATCAGGCAGCCGGCCGTCGCCAGGCGAATCAATGCGTTGATAGGGAATTTCATCATGTCTTCCTTTCCTTCCTTCTTTAATGTACGAGTTCCGGCCGGCGCGCCGGGATCTTCTGGTTCTCCGGATGCGGGAATTTCAGCTTGAACGCCAGGATCAACGCGGGCAGCAGGAACATCTCGCATACCAGGCCGGCGAAAATGGCGAGGAAGCCGAGCCTTCCGAGGCTGGCGATGCCCGGCGTCGTGGCGATCGCCATGATGCCGAAGCCGAAGCCCAGGATCATGGAAGCGAACAGGACCGACTGGCCGCACTCTTTCACCGTGTCGACCAGCGCCCTCCTGATATTGCCGTCCTTCATCACCTCGACCCGGTACACCGAGACGAAGTGGATGGTGTCGTCGACCGCGATGCCGACGGCGATGGGAGCCAGCATCATCGTGTAGAAATCCAGCGGCGCGCCCGACAAGCCCAATACGCCCAGGACCAGGAAGGACGGAATCACGTTCGGAATGAGGGAGATCGCGCCCGCCTTGACCGAGCTGAAGATCACCAGCAGCATGAGGGAGATGGCCAGCAGGCTCAGGCCGAAGCTCTGCAGCTCGTTCGTCACCAGGTAATCGGCGGCGCTCATGCCCATCGGGAACAGGCCGGTGATCGACACCGAGACCTTCGGATAGTCGCCCCTGATGCGGTCCATCGTGTCGTTGATGTCCTTCTTCATCTGCGCGAAAACCTTGGTGTACTCGTGGGAGCCATAACCGCGCAGGGTCACCGTGACGGCGGCCTTCTGGTAGTTCTGGCTGACCATCCGTTCGCGCTCTTCCGGATCGGCGATGTTGAAGGTGAACAAGGTTTGCGACAGCACCTCGCGCTTGGCGGGAATCACGTACATGTCCGGCCGGCCGTCGTTCTGCTTCTGGTAGGCGTCCTTGACGACGTCCACGATGGAGGAAGTCGTCACCACGTACTTGCTGTAGTCCTTTTCCAGCTTCCGCTGCAGATCGTCCATCACGCGCAGGACGGCGGGATCCTGGAATCCGCTTTCCTCGCCGAGATCGACATACAGCGACATCCGGGACGAGCCCGACAATTTTTCATCCAGCAGCTTGATGCTTTGATAGAAGTTGGAATCCTCGGTGTACTGGTCGTAGATGCTGTAATCGACCTTCACCTGGAACGCGCCGTACAGGCAAACCAGGAAGACGACGACGAACGGCGCGATGAAGGCATAAGGCCGCTTCTCCACCATCGGTACGATCTTGTCCAGCTGCCGCTGGATATGCGGCACGATGTTCGGCGTGATCTTCCCGACCAGCTGTCCGATCAGGTTCGGATGCGCGCGGATCTTCGGCACCGGCGACCAGACATGCAGCAGGACCGGGAGCAGGTAGATCGTCAACAGGAAGGCGACGCCGACGCCGATCGCCGACATCAGCGAGAAATTGATGACCGGAACCAGGCTGCCGGACAGCAGGGACAGCATGCCCATGATGGTGGTGACGGTGGTCAGGAAGCACGCCAGGCCCGCGCTCTCGTAGGCTTCCCGCAGCGATGAAGCGAAGTCGTGGCCCTTGTTGCGGAAGAACAGGTAGCTCGACAGCATATGGGTGACGTCGGCCATGCCGATGGTCAGGATCAGCAAGACCGTCAGCACCGCGAACGGAGAGACGGACAAGCCGAGCCAGCCGGCCAGCCCGAACGTCCACACGGTGCTCAGCAGGATGACCACGAACGGCCAGACGACGCCGGCGAACGAGCGGAAGATCATGAACAGCGTGGTCAGCATGATTCCCAGGCCCACCAGGTAGAGCAAGCCCATTTCCTCGCCCATCTTGACCTGGTTCTCGGAATCGATGGTGTTGCCGACCTTGTAGTATTCGAAGTGATCCGTGTACTTGGGTTGGTTCAGGACTTCCTTGAGCGCGGCGTTCAAGGCGACGTAATCCGCCATGTCGGTCGGCTTGAAGCGGAGCGCATCCTTTTCCAGGGCTTCGCGGCTGGCTTGGATATTCTTGGCCTCGAGCCCGATGTTGATCTGCTGGTCGGCGGTGACCTGCGGATCGAGATCGATCGGCACCGCGCCGAAGTCCGTCTTGATGTAAATCACTCCGTATTTCTCGTCCTTCGAGAAGTACTTGAGCGGCAGATCCCTTTCGGTCCTGGCGGTCTTGCGGATATCGTCGAGCGCCGACTGATCGTCCGGAACCTTGCTTCCCACCAGCCAGCGGGAATGCATGAGATCGTCCTTGATCGTCAGGATGGGCGCGTTGATCAGCGTCTCGACCTTGACGATATGGTCGAGGGCGGATTTCTGGCCCGGCTTCACTTTCGCATGGTAATTGGTCAGGTCGTCGCGGATCTCCTTGACCACTTGCAGGGACTTCTCGGAGAACACGTTGCCGTCCTTCGGCTTGTAGACGATGACGACGCCGTCGTCGCTGCCGAACTGCTCGTGGAATTCGTTGTACGCCACGAATGCCTTGTCGTCCTGCTTGAGCCACCTTTCGATCGTGAAATCGAATTGCAGCTTCGTCATGCCGTAGACGCAGAATGCCGTGAAGACGGCGAAGATCGAAAACACCAGCAGCTTTCTCTTCAGGACCATCTCCGGAACACCGGTAAGGTGTCGCGAAATGAAGCTCAATACTCTTTTCATGGCTATCTCTTGGTTAAGTTTGCACTCTTGGGATTTCTGAATCTACGGGTGCTGCGCCGCGGCGGTTCTCGCGTCGCGCGCAGCGGGGCTGGACGGCACGGCCCGGAAGGCCCTGACGCAGAAGTTCTTGAACGACACCGACACCAGGCCCTTTTCATTCAAGATCTTGATGTTGAACTTCTTGATCTCGGCATTGCCCTGCTTCTTGAGTTCCACCTCCTCCACGTGCACGTAGCAGGTCTGGGAAGCGGGCCGGACGATCTCCACCTCATCGATCGCGAACGGCAGGTAAGGCACCGGCCGCTCCGGCGGCTCGACGCCGCCGACCAGGCCGGAAACGGTTTGCAAGGCGCCGTCGACGAGGCTGGGATGCAGGACGAATTCCTCGAAATCGCTTCGCAGGTGATCCGCGATGCTCAGCTTGGACAGCGCGAAGGATTTGCCGATGTAAAGCTCTTGCATCGTCCGGAACGACGGGCCGTAGCTGATGCCGGATTGTTCGAACAGGCCGTAATAATGCTCGCCGGCCACCGGCCGCGCGCACTGCGCCTTCAAGGCCTCGATCGATAGGGTTTCCTCTGCGCCGTGGCCCTTCGTACCGTCGCGGAATTCGATCACGCCTTCCGAATGCACGACTTTCTCGCGGTCCGCATCGTAGGACGTGATGATGTATTCCGCGTTGTCGTCGGTGGGCGTCAAGGAGATCCGCACCATCTGCGACTCGCCCGTGAAGAGCAGCGGCGCGATGAACACGACGTCGCGGATCTTGCCGACCTTCTTCGTTCCGGCCAAGGCGCCGGACACGCAGGCGATCTCCAGGAAACCGGCGCCCGGGAAGATGCTCTGGCCGTTGACCTTGTGATCGCGCGCATAGAATGCGTTGCCAGACAACATCGAGCTGAAGCTCACCTCTTTCAAGGTGGAAGAGTTGTGGGAGACCAGCGGATGCAAGCGGGCCGTCCCGGGCACGGTCTCGGCGCGCGACGCAGGCGCGGGAGCGTCGGAGATCCAATGACGTTCCCTGGCGAACGGATAGGTCGGCAGCGGCATGCGCGACGGTTTGCCATGGGCATGGAGTCTTTCCCAATCCACTTCTGCGCCGCCGATCCATGCCTGCGCAAGGCCGTCCAGGTCCCGCGCCGCCAGCAGCGCATCCAGGACGTCCTTGTCTTCCTTCGACGCCCTCCTGGCGCCGCGGCGCGGATCGAGGCTGCCGCGCCGAACGCCCGCGCCGGCAGCTCCCCGGAGCCAGGCCTCCAGCTTGGCGATCAGCTCCCCGATATCCGCGGCCGCCAGCGCCAGCCGCTCCGGCATCGCCTCGCGGCCGACCTGCAGGGTATACGCCAGGGCCGCGAGGTCGACGTCAGTGGCGCCCGCTTCCCGGCGCACATGGTCGAGCAACCGGTCCGCGTATTCCCGCAGGCGTTCTTCGGTCTTGGCCGACAGGATGATCAACTGCGGGCCGGCGGCGCGGGCATGCGCCGGGACGGCAGGCCGCACGTATTCCTCGAGCACGACGCAGGCGTTCACGCCGCCCGCGCCGAAGGAGTTGACGAGCGCGCGGCGCGGCTGATCCGGCGCCGCTTCCCACGGGCCCGCTGCATGCTGCAGATAGAACGGCGAGCGCTCGAAGGCGATATTCGGATTGACTTCCTCCGAGTGGATGGTCGGCGCCAATTGCCGATGCTTCATCTGCAGCAAGACCTTGGTCACGCCGGCCACGCCCGCCGCCGATTCCGAATGCCCCTGGTTCGCCTTCACCGAACCGAGCGGGCAGAACCGGCGCTTCTGCGTCTGCTTGCCGAAAGCCTGGGTCAGGGCGACGATCTCGAGGCTGTCGCCGAGCTGGGTGCCCGTGCCGTGGCCTTCGATATAGCCGATGGATTCCGGATGGATGCCGGCCTTACTCAGCGTCTGGCCGATCAGGCTCGCCTGGGAATTGGGGTTGGGCGCCGAATAGCCGTTCGAGCGGCCGCTGTGGTCGTAGGCGCTGCCGACGATCACCGCGTGGATATGGTCGCCGTCCGCCTTTGCCCTGGAGAGCGGCTTGAGCACCAGCGTTCCCACGCCTTCGCCCGGCACGAAGCCGTCGTCGCCGGCGCCGTAGCTGCGGCATTTCCCGCCCGCGGCCAGCATGCGCTTCTGGCACAGCCCGTGATATTTCGAGGGGTGCAGATAGAGATTCACGCCGCCGGCCACGGCGACCTGGCATTCCTGCCTTCTCAGGCTTTCGCACGCCAGGTGGATCGCCACCGAGGAGGATGAACACGCCGTGTCGACCGGCATGCTGGGGCCCTGGAAATCGAAGAAATAGGAGACGCGGTTCGCGATCGACCACGGCAGCGCGCTCGGCGAAACGATGTTCCCGCGATTCCACTCGTCGGCCGTCAACAGGTGATACGAGTTGGTCGTGACGCCGACGAACACGCCGACGTCGGCGCTGCGCGCCTTGGGGAATCGCCGCTTCAGGCTTTCGCGGGTGTAGCCGGCATCTTCGATGGCGGACCATACCGACTGCAGGAACAGCCTTTCCTGCGGATCGATGATGCGGGCCTCTTCCGGTTCGATGTTGAAGAAGGCGGCATCGAACTTGTCGAAGTCGTCGAGGAAGGCGCCCCACTTGCAATAGATCTTCCCCTCGGCGGCCCTGGCCGGATCGGCATCGTAGAACCGCTCGGCATCCCAGCGCTCGGCGGGAACCGGTCCGACCAGGTCTTTTCCTTGGCGCAGGTTTTCCCAGTACTCGTTCAAGTCCTTGGAGCGCGGATAGTATCCGTGCACGCCGATGATGGCGATCGGTTCCGCATCGTTGAGCTCGCGGCCGCGCCGGACGCTCTCGGATTCGAGATCCGCGCCGATCGCTTCCGCCGCGTCGGCCGCCTCGAATGTCTCGGCCGCCTCGGCATCGACGATCTCGACGGCGGCGCCGTCCGCCGCGTTTTCCCGGGCGAAGAGCTCGGTCAACACCTGCGGCGCTTCGCGGACGAAATACTTCGCGAGGTCTTCGATGGTTTCATATTCGTAGAACAGCGTCTTCGGCAACTCTCCCAGGTCGCGGGTCAGGCGCTCGTTCAGGCGTCCGACCATGATCGAGTCGATGCCGAAGGATTCGAGGCGCTCGCGCGCATCGATGCGTTCCGGGGCCAGCTTGATTTCCTCGCCGATCAGCGCCTTCAGGTAGGCTTCCGTCCTTGCCGGCAGCGTCGCCGCGTCGGCGGCCCCGGCCGGTACCGGCGAACCGGTGCCAGTGCGCACCGCCCCGTGTCCGACATAGGCCGCGATCCTGGACGGCGCGCCATACAGCGCGATGCCCTGTGGCTCGCCGGAACGCAGGAAATCCTCCCAGTACCGGATACCCTCGGCGCTCGGCAACGGATGCATGCCGGTGTGCTTGGCCGAGGCGGCGATGGCATCCCGCGAGAGCGTCATGCCGCCCTCTTCCCAGAACGGCCAGTTGATCGACAGCGTCCTGCCGCTGCGCCGGCCCGCCGCTCTCAGGGCTTCGCGCTCCTCGGCGAAGGCGTCGAGGAAGCGGTTGGCGTACGCATAGTCGCATTGGCCGAGATTGCCCAGCGCGCCGGCCACGGACGAGAACAGGACGAACAGGTCCAGGTCTTCCTCGCGCGTCGCCCGATCCAGGTTGAACGCGCCGAAGACCTTCGGTTCCAGCACCCCGGCCATCTCGTCCCTGGTCTTCTTGAGGATGAAGGAGTCGCGGTTGATGCCGGCGCTGTGGATCACGCCGTCGATGCGGCCGAAGCGCGCTTTCGCTTCGCGCACCATCGACTCCACGTCGGCCGGCTTGGCCACGTCCGCGCGCAGATGGAGCGTCTCGGCGCCGTGCGCATGGAGCCGTTCGATCTTCTTCGCATGTTCCTCGTTCGGCGTGGAACGTCCGGCCAGCACCAGCTTGGCCTGGAAATGCCGCGCCAGGTAATCCGCCACGATGAAGCCCAGGCCGCCCAGGCCGCCGGTGACGAGATAGACGCCGTGCTGCTTCAGCGGCAGGTCCGCTTTCCGGTCGGAGGATTGGACGGGCTGGTACGAGACATACTCGCGCGCATGGCGGGAGCGCGTTTGCCCGTCGGCCGCGAGATAGCGGATCTCGCTCGCCGCCCAGGCGCCGTCGCGCAACTCATCCAGCACGATGCCGACCTCGTCCGCGACGGAAACCGCCTCGCCGTCCGCCGCCCGGATCTCCACGACCTTCGAGACGTACTTGGGATTTTCCAGGCGGAGCGTCCGGTAGAAGCCGGCGAGCGCCGCGCCCAAGGGAGCCGAAGCGTGGGAATCGCCGGTGAAGAACGACATCATCTTCGGTGCGGCGTGCTGCTTTTGCAGCATCAGCGCCTTGCTCGCATGCAGGAGCGCGTATACGCCCCGATCGAGCCGGCGGACGATCTCCTGCTCGCTTTGCTCGAGACCGCCGGCCTGCGCGTAACGATGCAGGATCAGCGACGGCAGCAGGTTCCGGCCCTTGAGCACCTCGACGAGCCGGTTGAAATCCTCTTCCCGTTCCGGATCGATCGTGAAGCTGTCGGACGAGACTTCCTGGTATGCGCCGCCCAGCTTCGCCAGGAAGACCGGGGTCTCCGCGAGGCTTTCCTTGAACGCCTGGAAGAATTCCTCCGACGTGTCCAGGAGGAGGATAGGACCGGCATGGCCGGTCGCGGCCTGCGATGCGGCGGAAACGTCGAGCGGGCTCGCCTTCCATCGCGGACGATAGTAATTCCTGCGCGGCTCTTCGACGGCCTTGGGAACGGCCTTGGGCGCCGCCGGCATGCCGGCCGCCGGGAAGGCCTGCGCATCGACCCAGTAGCGTTCCTTCGCGAACGGATACGTCGGCAGGCTCACCCTGCGCGGCTGCGCGCCATGGTGGGCGAGCAGCCAATCGATGTCGGCGCCCAGGGTCCAGAGCTGGGCGACTTTCGCCAGGTCCCGCTTCGCCAGCAGATCCTGCAGGAAAGCCCTGCCGGCGGCACCCTGGATCAGGTTGCCGGCGTTGTATTGCGCATCGTTGACGTTGCCTTGGAAGACGTCTTCCGGTTCGGCCAGGCCATTGGCGGCCAGGCCGCGCTCCGTCGCGGTGCGCGAAGCCACCCATCGTCCGAGCTTGTCCTTGAGTTCGTCGACGCTCGCCGCGATGACGGCCAGGCGCGCCGGCAGCGGCGTTCTTCCCACCTGCGAGGTATAGGCGATATCCGTCAGCGATTCGCCGCCGGCATGCTCCAGGAAGCGCGCGACGCGCGCGGCATAGCGATGCAGCGCTCCGGGATCGCGCGCCGACAGCACGAAGACTTCGGGCCGCGCCGGCTGCACGGCCCGCGCCGGTCGCGTATCGATATGCTCTTCCAGGATGACATGCGCGTTGGAGCCGCCGGCGCCGAAGGAACTCACGGCCACGCGCCTCGGCTGTTCCGGATGTTCGGCGCTGCGCTTCCAGTCCGCCAGCCTGGTCTGCACATAGAACGGCGAAGCCTCGAAATCGATGTTGGGATTCAAGGGTTCCGCATGCAGCGAGGGCACCAGTTGCTCGTGCTTGATCTGCAGCAGGGCCTTGGTGACGGCCGCGATGCCGGCCGCCGACTCCAGGTGGCCGATATTCGATTTGACCGAGCCGATCGGGCAGATTTTCTTCTCGTCGGTGTAGCCGGCGAACGCCTGCTGCAAGCCGGTGATCTCGATCGGATCGCCGAGCGAGGTTCCGGTGCCGTGGGTTTCGATATAGCCCAGGGTCTTCGGATCGACGCCGGCCTTCTTGAGGGCGTCGAGAATCAGTTCGCCCTGGGCGTTCGGATTGGGAACGGTGTAGCCGTTGGTCTTGCCGCCGTGATTGAGAGCGCTCGAGCGGACCACGGCATACACGTGGTCGCCGTCGCGCAGCGCATCCTCCAGCGGCTTGAGGAACACCGCACCCACGCCTTCGCCCGGCACGTAACCGTCGCCGCCGGCACCGAAGCTGCGGCACCTGCCGTCGCTCGCGGCGAACTTGCCCTGGCTCAGGTTGAGATACTTCTGCGGATGGATCGAGAGGTTCACGCCGCCGGCGAGCGCGGCGTCGATATTGCCTCTGCGGATTTCCTCGGTAGCCAGGTGAATCGCGGTGAGCGACGACGAGCACATGGTGTCCAGCGCGATGCTGGGACCATGGAGGTTGAAGAAATACGATACGCGGTTGGCGACCGAGGCGTGCGACGAGGTGGGAATGGCCGGATTCTTTCCGGCCAGCGCGGCGGCGCCGTAGAGCTCGTAATGGCCCCACATGACGCCGACGAACACGCCCACGCGCTTGCCCGACAGGCTGTCCTTGCCATACCCGGCGTCCTCGATGGTCTCCCATGCCGTTTCCAGGAACAAGCGTTCCTGCGGGTCGATGACCTCGGCTTCCTTGGGCGAGATGTTGAAGAACAGCGGATCGAACTTGTCGACGTCGGCGAGGAAGCCGCCCCACTTGGCATAGGTCTTCCCGATCCTGTTCCGGTCCGGATCGAAGTACAGCGCGTGGTCCCAGCGGTCCGCCGGAATCTCGGTGATGCAATCGCGGCCGGCCTTCAGGTTTTCCCAGAACGCCTCCAGGTTCTCCGCCTGCGGATACCTGCCGCTCAAGCCGACGATGGCGACTTCCCTGGTCGCCTGGGCCTGGGCCGGCGCGCCGAGGAATCGGTTCTTGCCGCGCAAGGCGGGAACGGCCGGCAGCCTGTCGGCGGTCGCCGGCGGGACGGCAGCGGTTTCGGCCGCCGGCGCGGGACCGCCTGGGAGATCGGTTGCAAGCCCGACTTCCTTGCGCACCACGTCCGGGAAGGCCTTCACCAGGTAAGCGGCCAGCTTGGCGATCGTCTGGTATTCGAAGAACAGGGTCTTCGACAGCGAGCCGAAGGTCTTCTCCAGCACGTTGGTCAGCTTCATCGCGACGACCGAATCGATGCCGTAGTTTTCCAGCGGCGCCTGCGGATCGACCTTGTGCGACGGCACTTTCAATACTTCCGAGAATTGCTTGCGCAGGTAGTCCTCGGCCTTGTCGAGCAGATCGCCGGCGGGCGTCGCCGCCGCGATCGGCGCAGGCATAGTCGTCGCCACGGGCGCCGATGCGCGCATTGCCGCCGACTCCCGCGGCCGCGTCTGTTCGGCGGCCGCGCGCCGCAGTTGCGCCCGCAGCCCGGTCAGCTCGCCCTCCAGCACCAGCGTCTGGCCATGCTCCGAGCCCAGGCTGCGATACAGCGCCTGCATGCCGGTGGTGGTTTGCATCGGCTGCACGCCGGTGGCTTGCCGCAGCAGCTCCAGGGTCTCCGGATCGATCCGCATGCCGCCCTCTTGCCACAGCGGCCAGTTGATCGACAGCGTCCTGCCCTGCCTTTGCCCGGCCGCCGCCAAGCGATTGCGATAGGCGGCGAACTGGTCCATGAAGCCGTTGGCGGCGGCATAGTCGGCCTGGCCCGCATTGCCCATGGCGCTGCTGGTGGAAGAGAACAGCACGAAGAAATCGAGCCCGGCGTCCTGCGTCGCCTGGTCCAGGTGGAAGGTGCCCGCGACCTTGGGCGCGAGAACCCGGCCGAACTCCTCGGCCGATTTCTTCAGGATGAAATTGTCGGCGGTCATGCCCGCGCTGTGCAGGATGCCGTCGATCCGGCCGTATTCCTTTCTCGTCGCTGCGATGAACCGCTTCACCTCGTCCGCATTGTCCAGGTCGAGCGTGCGATAGGCGAGCCGGCCGCCGGTCGCGCCGAATTGCGCCGCGACCTGATCGAGGGCGGCCTGCTTGTCGGCGCTCGGCGCCGAGCGTCCGGTGAGGATGACCCTGGCCCTGGATGCCTGCGCGAGAATCTCCTTCGCGAACAGCATGCCCAGGCCGCCGAGCCCGCCCGTGATCAGGTAGACGCCGTGGTCCTTGAACGCGACATGGGCCGTGCCGGGATCGGCCGGCAGCTCTTGCCAATGCAAGACTTGCCGTTCGCCCGTGTGCCTGACTACCGCGTCCGGCGCGTTTCCGTCTTCCTGCAGCTGCCGCGCCAGCGGCTCCGTCCCGATGTCCGGCGCGACGAGAATGAGCTGGCCGACCAGCCTGGGGTTTTCCAGCGCGGCGGTGCGGAGCAAGCCGGACAGTCCCGCCAGGACGGCGCCCTCCTCGCCGTCGGCGACGACGATCTGGACCAGCACCTGGTCCTGCGGCTTGCCTTCGAGGATCGCGCGGACGTGCTCGAAGCAGGCCAGCGCATGCTGCGTATAGCGTTCGGCGAGCGTGCTTGCCGGCGGCGCCTGCAAGCGCAGGCAACGGCTGCCGGGCATCGATGCCTCGATGCGCGCGGTATCGATGCCGGGCAGTTCGCACAGGATGACGTGGCGTTGCGCATGGTCGCGCCGGCCGGCGCCGGACGCCGCGGCGGCTTGCCACACCGGGGCCGCGACGAGGCTGCCGGTCGTCCGCTCCGAGGCGGCCGCTTTGCCGTTCTCCTCGCCGCTCTCCTCGCTGCTGTCCTTGCCGAGCATGCGCGAGGAAAATCCGCGCATCTGGACGCACACCTTGCCCTGGCTGTCGCACAGGTCGATATCGAGCTTGACGACATTGTCGTCGGGTTCGCTGCCCGGCGCATAGCGCACCCAGGCCAGCATCTCGGTGGTGCACGGCGCGACGATATGCAGGGTATCCAGCGCGAACGGCAGGCGTGCCCGGGTCGATGCATCGGCCGCCGCGCCGGCCAGGCCGATGGCCGCCTGCAGGGCGCCGTCGAGCAGGCTCGGATGGAGCTGGTAGCCGGAGCGGCTTGCTTCGACCGCCGGCGGGAGACGCAGGTGCGCCAGCAGCTCGCGCTCGCCGAGCGCGAGCGCCGCGATTGCGCGATGCGCCGGCCCATAGCGCAGGCCCATGCGGGCATAAGCGGCATAAATGCTGTCCGGCTCCAAGGCGCCGCGTTGCATCCGCGCCTGCAGCCGTTCGATATCCAACGGCGACGAAGCCGGCCGGGCGCCGAGGACGGCCTGGCCCTGGCAATGGACGATGCCTTCCTCGCCATCCTGGCTGCGGATCTCGAAATCGATCCGGCCGTCGTCATTCGGCGCCAGGGCGATGTCGACTTGCCGGCGATCGTCCACCACGAGCGGTTGCGCCCAGACGATATTGCGCAATTCCATCGTGGTCGCGCCGGACATGGCCGGCAGCGCCTGCTCGACGGCGGCGCGCGCCATCTCCAGGTAAGCCACGCCGGGCAACACTTTCCGCTCCGGGGCGGCGCCGATGCCGACGCGATGATCGGCCAGGAAAAACTCCGAGCCGGTGAAGGTCGAGCGATAACTTTGCTGGCTGAAATCGGAGGTGTTCGCGTGCAGCAAGGGATGCAGCACCGCGCCCGCCGTGCCGGGCACCGCCTGTCCGCCGACCGCCTTCACGCGGTCGATCCAGCAGCGGTCGCGGGCGAACGGATATGTCGGCAGGCTGACGAAGCGCGGCTTGGCTTCCCCGTAGAGCTTGTTCCAGTCGAGTTCCAATCCCTTGGTCCACAACTCCAGGAGACGCGAGAGCTTCCTGCCGGCGATCCATTTTTCTATCGTTTCGCGCAGATCGGCATCGCTGCTGAACAGCGACAACGCCTCGTCGTCGCGTCTCGCTTGCCCTTGATAGCTATCCTCGACTTGCTCGTCGCCATCCAGGCAAGCCTGCAGCCGTTCCGTCAATTGCTCGACCGAATCCACGATCAAGCCGAAGCGTTCCTGCATCGCCTCCCGGCCCACCTGCAAGGTGTAAGCCATGGAGTGCAGATCGACGGCATGCTCCTGCGCGCGCAGGAAGGCGTGCAGGTCGCGGATCTTTTGTTTCAACTGTTCCGGCGTCCGTGCCGACAGCACGATGGCGGCCGGCGCCTGCGCGCCCTCGAATCCGGCGGTCGCGGTTCGGTCGGACGGCGCATACTCTTCCACGATCAGGTGCGCGTTGGAGCCGCCCGCGCCGAACGAGGACAGTCCCGCGATCCGCGGCAGGCGCCTGCCGTCCACTTCCGGCTGCTCCCATTCGCGCAAGGTCTGGTTGACCACGAACGGCGTCTTGTCGAAATCGATATGCGGATTCAAGGCCGACGAGTGCAGCGACGGCACGATCTGCCGATGCTTCAACTGCAGCAGCACCTTGGTCAGTCCCGCGATGCCGGCGGCCGACTCAGCATGGCCGATATTCGATTTCGCCGAGCCGATCAGGCAGAAGCGGTTCTCCTGGGTATGCTGGCGGAACACCTGCGTCAGCGCCGCGATCTCGATCGGGTCGCCGAGCTTGGTGCCGGTGCCGTGCGCTTCGACATAGCTGACGTGGCGCGGATCGACGCCGCATTCCTTGAACGCCTGGCCGATGACGCTGGCCTGCGACTGGGGATTGGGCACCGAATAGCCGTTGGTCTTGCCGCCATGGTTCAGCGCGCTGGCCTTGATCACGCCGTAGATGTGATTGCCGTCCCGCTCCGCCTCGGACAGCCGTTTCAGGATCACCGCGCCGACGCCCTCGGCGGGAATATAGCCGTCGCCGCCCTCGCCGAAACTCTGGCAGCGGCCGTCACTGGCGATGAACTGCCCGGAGCTGAGCAAGAGATACTTGTTCGGATGGATCGTGACGTTGACGCCGCCGGCGATCGCGACATCGGTGCGTCCCAGCCGCAAGTCCTGGCAAGCCAGGTGGATGGCGGTGAGCGACGACGAACACATGGTGTCGACCGCCATGCTGGGGCCATGCAGGTTGAGGAAATAGGAGACCCGGTTGGCGATGCTGGAATAGCTCGACGGCGTCACCATGCGCTCGCCGAGCAGGCTGGTCTCGGCGCCGAACAGCTGGTATTCGCCGTACATCACGCCCACGTACACGCCGGCCTGGCCGGCCTGGTCCTGCTCGCGCGGAATTTGCAGGCTGGCGCGGGTGTAGCCGGCATCCTCGAGCGCCATCCAGGCATGCTGCAGGAACAAGCGTTCCTGCGGATCGATGCGTTCGGCATCCACCGGCGGAATATTGAAGAACAGCGCATCGAATTCATCGACGCCGTCGATGAAGCCGCCCCACTTGCTGTAATGGCGGCCGCTCTTGGAGCGGTCGTCGGTGAAATACTCGCGCCAGTCCCAGCGATCCTGCGGGACTTCGACGATGCAATCCTTGCCGTCGCGCAGGTTGCGCCAGTATTCCTCGATGTCGCGCGCGCCCGGATAGCGGCCGCTCAGGCCGACGACGGCGATCGGTTCCGTGCTGCGGACCGCGCCGGTCCGCGCGGGTTCGATCGCGCTGGCGGCGACGGCGAAGCGGCGCCGGCGGCTGGCGCGGCTAGTCGCCGGCGTCGCCGGGGAAGCCGCCTTGGGCACGGCCGGTTCGGCCGGCGCGGCACGGCTGCCGGTGCGGCGATCGGCCGCCTCGGCGAACAGCGCCGCCAATTGCGCCGCATGCGATTTGACGAAGTACTGCGCCAGTTCGGCCAGCGTCTGGTATTCGAAGAACAAGGTCTTCGGCAACGAGCCGAAGGTCTTCTCCAGCTCGTTGGTCAGATTCATCGTCATGATGGAATTGATGCCGTACTTTTCGAACGGCGCGGCGGCATCAATTTTGTTGGCCGGCAATTTCAGCAAGGAAGAAAGCCGCTTCTTCAGGAAATTCCGGGTTTTCTCTTCGAGGTCGCCGCTGTCGATGCCGGCGGCCGCGACAGGTTCCGCCTGGTGCGCCGGCTCCGCCGCCGCGCCCGATGCCTCGGGCGCCTCGTCCGCGAACAGCGTCGCGCGCAACCTGGATAGATCGCCTTCCACCACCTGGATCTGGGCATGCGGCAACGCCAGGCTGCGCCGGAAAGCCTGCATGCCGGTGGCGGTCCGCATCGGGATCAAACCGGCGGCGCGCAGCATCTGCTCTTGCGTCGCGGCGTCGACGCCCATGCCGCCTTCCTGCCACAGGGGCCAGTTGATGGCGCGCGTCTTGCCCTTGCGCCGGCCGGCCGCGACCAATTGATTGCGGTAGAGGGCGAACCGGTCCATGAAACCGTTGGCGGCGGCATAGTCCGCCTGGCCGCCGTTGCCGGTCACCGCCGCGCCGGCGGAGAACAGCACCATGAAATCGAGATCGAGATGCTTGCAGGCTTCGTCGAGGTTGAAGGTGCCGGCCACCTTCGGCTCGAGCACTTGCCGGAATTCCTCGGCCGTCTTCTTCAGGATGAAGCTGTCCCGGATCATGCCGGCGGAATGCAGGATGCCGTCGATTTGCTTATGTTCCTTGACGATCGCGGCTACCAGTTGCCGCACCTGGCCGGCATCGGCGATATCGACCCGCCGGTATTCCACGGCGCCCTTGCGCGACGACAAGGACTTCAGCAGCGCTTTCCGGTCGGGCGTCAGCTCGGAACGTCCGGTGAGGATCACCTTCGCGCCGCGCGCCTGCTTCAGGATTTCCTTCGCAAACAAGACGCCCAGGCCGCCCAGGCCGCCGGTGATGAGATAGACGCCCTTGTCCTTGAAAACCATGGGGGCATTGTTTTCGGCCTGGTCTTCGATGCCGCCCTGGCCGGCATCGAGTTCGCGCCATGTCAGCACTTCGCGCGCGCCTTGCGCGTACCGGACCACCGTGTCGCGCGGGCGGTGCAGTTCCGCCTGCAACTGCCGCGCCAGTTCCTCCGCCGCGGCTTGCGCTCCGGCGACGACGATCTGGCCGGTCAGCAGGGGATTTTCCAGGGCGGCCGTCTTGAGCAACCCGGCCAGGCCCAGGAGCAGCGCATCCTCGTCCGAGTCGGCCACCACGACTTGCACCAGCACCGGCCCGCCCGGCTTGTTCGCGAGCACGTTCTTGATGCGTTCGAAGCAGGCGGTCGCCGCCTCCTGGTAGCGCTCGGCGGCATGGCGTCCCGGCGCCGCCGGCAGCGGCAGGCAGGCGCTGTCGGCGATCGCCGCTTCGAGAGCGGCGGCGTGCGCGCTCGACGGACCGCACAGGATGATGTGCCGCTGATCGTATCGGCGTGGGGTAGTTTCAGAAGCGATATCCAGCTTGGCCGCTTCCCACGTCGGCGCCGCATAGAGCGTGCCGGCCGGTGTGCCGCTCGCCGTTTCCGCTTCGTTTTCCTTGTCGAGCACCCGGGAAGTGAAGCCCTGCATCTGCACGCAGACCCTGCCCTCCGGATCGCACAGATCGATATCGAGCTTGATGACCTTGTCGCCGGGCTTGCTGCCCGCCGAAAAGCGCAGCCAGGCGAACATCTCCTTGGTGCAGGCCGACAGGATGCGCAAGGATTGCAGCGCGAACGGAAGATTCGGCCGGTCGGGAATCTTGCCGCTGTCCTCGATGAAGCCGACGGCGGATTGCACGGCCGCGTCCATCAGGCTCGGATGCAGCAGGTAATCGGCGAACGCGTCGGCCGCCTCGGACGGCAGGCAGAGCCGCGCCAGCAGCTGCCGCTCGCCGCGCAGGATGGCGGTCACGCCCTTGTGCGTGGGGCCGTAGTGGATGCCCATCTTGTCGTAGGCGGCGTAAATCTGCGGCGCCTCCCATCTCCCGTGCGTCATTTGCGAGCGCAGCTGCCCGATGTCGAGCTGGGCGAGCTTGGCGAGCTGGTCCGGCGCCGGCTGGCCGGCGATGACGGCAAGGCCCTGGGAATGGACGATTTCCCGCGCAACGCCATCGGCGTCCGTTTGGACGCTATAGACTTCGTACTCGATGTGTCCGCCGGTTTGTCCGCTGCCGGCCGGCGTCTCCGCCGGGAACAAAGCCACGGTGACTTCGGTGCGCTCCGTCACGACGATCGGCTGCGCCCAGATGACGTTGCGCAGTTCGATGCTCGCTTCCTCCTGCGCCGGCAACGCGGCCCGGATGGCGGCGCGCACCATTTCCAGGTAGGCGACGCCCGGCAAGACCTTTTGTCCGTTGACCCGGTGATCGCGCAGGAAGAATTCGCCGCCGTCGAATGTCGTGCTATAGCTTTGCTGCGTCAGATCGGAGGTATTACGGTGCAACAACGGATGGAGGACGGCTTGCCGGGCGGCTCCCTGCGCATCGCCTTTCGATCGGAGACGAAATTGTGTAATAAGCGCAAGGGCATCGGACTTCGATATTCTCTTGCTCGACAACTCCGAAACGACATATTCCACAAAATCGATCATGACACTCTCTCTATTCGGTATTTCTCAGAGGCCTAACTTGAAACGCGCGTTTTCTCGGGATGGATGAATCGTGCGGGTCACATGGACATCTTCTTCAGGAAGGCCGCGGCCTGATGCTTTTCGATCGAACCTTCATCGATCTTGTTGATGATGTCCTCGATCGATTCGAGCCCGTCGTCCGGCCGGCCGTCGGAGGCGGTTTCCCGTTCCTGGTATTCCTCCTGCGCCGGGCCGTCGATCCAGTAGCGCTCCCTGGCGAACGGATAAGTCGGCAAGCCGATGCGCTCCGGCCTGGATTGCGCGTCGCCGTATAGCTTTTCCCAATCCAGGTCCACGCCCTTGGCCCACGAATCCGCGAGCTTCGGCAGTTCGCCGGCGGCCATCCATTGGCCGATGGTTTCCCGCACGTCGCCGTCCAGGCCGATGACGCTCATGGCTTCGCGCTTGTGGCCGACCGAACCCTGGAAGGAGCCCGCATGCAGCCTGGCGCCGAGATAGGCGTCCAATCCTTGCGCCAGTTGCTCGACCGAGCTCACCACCAGCGCCAGGCGTTCTTCCATGTGTTCCCGGCCCACCTGCAAGGTGTAGGCCATCGCGGCCAGATCCGCTTGTCCCTCGCGGCGGATGAAATCCAGCAGGTCGCGCGCCTTTTGGCGCAACTGCGGGGCCGCGCGCGCCGACAGCGGCACGATGACCGCCGTATCGCCGCGGGCGGCGTTCACCCGCCGATCGGCGGCGACCGGTGCCCGGTATTCCTCGACCACGACATGCGCATTGGTGCCGCTGCGCCCGAAGGCGCTGACCGCGCCCATGCGCGGCTTGCCGCCGTCGCTGTGCCAGTCGCGCGTCGATTTGTTGATGTAGAAATGGCTGTCGCGCCAGCTGATGTAGTCGTTCTCTTCCTCGCAGTACAGGCTGGCGGGAATCTTGCGATGCTCGATGCCCTTCAACAGTCCCGCCAGGCTGACCAGCCCCGAGGCCGCCATGGTGTGGCCGAAATTGGTCTTGCAGCTGGTGATGGCGCAATGCGCCTTGCCGGGCGAGTCGAGCCCTTGCTGCCGGCCGAGCTTCTTGAAGGCGTCGTTCAACGCGTTGATCTCGACCGGATCGCCCAGTTTCGTGCCGGTGCCGTGGGCGACGATATGGGAAACGTCGCGGATATCGATGCCGTGGCTGGCGTAGACGCTCTCGATCAGCTGCGCCTGCGCCCTGCCGTTCGGCGCCGTGACGCCGTTGGTCTTGCCGTCGAAGTTGATGCCGCTGGCCTTGATGACGCCGTAGATGCGATCGCGATCGGCGACCGCCGCCGACAGCGGCTTGAGCATCAGCACCACGATGGCTTCGCCGACGCCGATGCCGTTGGCGTTCTTCGAGAAGCTGAAGCACTGGCCGTCCTGCGACAGCATGCGCGCTTCGCTCATCTTGATCCAGGCCTTCGGCGACAGGTTCAGCGCCACGCCGGCGACCAGCGCCGATTCGCATTCTCCCTGGCGCAGGCTGGCGACGGCCTGGTGCAGGGCGACCAATCCGGACGAACACGCGGTATTGGTGGCGATGGTCGGCCCGTGCAGGTCGAGGAAATAGGAAAGCCGCGACGAGATCATGGCGGCGCCGGTGGTGGTCACGCTTTGCACGTCCGTCACCAGGCTGTACTGGCTTTCCTCCATGCCGACGAAGACGCCGACGTTCTTGCCGCGCAGCGACGCGGGCGACATTCTCGCGTCTTCGATGGCGCGATAGGCTTCCATCAGCAGCAGTCTTTCGGAAGGATCCATCTCTTCCGCTTCGGCCGGCGAGATTTCGAAGAACAGCGGATCGAATTCGTCGAAGCCGTCGATGAAGCCGCCCTTGTTGGTGCTGATCACGTTGCCGATATGGCCCGGCGCCGTGAAGTAATCGCTCCAATCCCAGCGCGAACGCGGAATCTCGGTGATACCGCTCTTGCCCTCGGCCAGCAGGCGCCAGAACTCATCCACGTCGTTCGCCTGCGGGAAGCGGCCCGACATGCCGACGACCGCGATCGGCTCGCGCAACGCGGCCGTCGCCGGCATCGCTTGCGGCACGCCGGCCGGGGCGGCGGAAAGGAAACGTCCGCGCGGCGCGGCTTGGCGCAGCGGTTGCGCCCGCTCCGGACGCGCATCGCCCGTGTGCACGGCGCCCGCGTGCACGGCGCCCGCATGCGCGGCGCCCGCCTCCGCTTCGGCCGGCTGCGAGCGTCCATAGAATTCCTGGAAGTGCCGCTGATGCTCGGTCGCGAAATAATCGGCCAGCTGCTGGACGGTGGAATGGTTGAAGAACAAGGCCGGCGTGACCTCGAGCGAGAAATGGCTCGTCAGGCGCTTGGCGAAGGACGCCAGGTTGATCGAGTCGAAGCCGTAGTCCGCCAGGTTCGTCCTGTCGTCCAGCCTGGACTCGTCGATTTGCAGGCTTGACGAGACGAGCCGCCGCAATTCGAGCCGCAGGCGTTCCGGCAGCGGAAGATTCTTGGAGGAGGCCCCCGCGGACGAGGCGCGCGGCGCCGACGGCTTCGCCTGTGAATGCTGCGGTGCCGGCAGCGGCGCTGGCATCGAAGAATCCGGGCGCGCCTGCGCCGGCTGCCCGGTGCGATAGATGCGGCCCAGGAACTGATCGATGCGCGCGGGCTGGCCGACCATCACCAGGGTCTGGGTGCGGTCGGCGCGCAGCAGGTCTTCCCAGATCCGTATGCCGTCGGCGCTGGTCAGCGCGTCCTGGCCGCTGCTCTTGAGATAGAAGGCGACTTGCCCGGGATCGTTCGAGCCCATGCCGCCCTGCTGCCCCGCTTCCTTTTGCCAGAACGGCCAGTTGATGACGAGCGTCTTGCCCGGGAGCTTCCCATGCTGGCGGCGATAGTGGCCGTAAGCCATCTGAAAGCGGTTGGCGATGGCGTAGTCGCAGGACCCGAAATCGCCGAGGACGCCGGCGGAAGACGAGAAATAGCACACGAAATCGAGCGGATGCTCTCGCAGCGCCTCGTCCAGCAGCACGGTGCCGGCGGTCTTCGGACGCAGCACCGCGTCGAGGTCGGCCGTCGATTTTTCGTGGAACGGCCGCGCGACATCGACGCCGGCGGCATGGAAGACGCCGGAGAGCGGCACGGACAGCGTGCGCGCCCAGGCCTTCAGCGCGTCGCCGTTGCCGATATCGACCGCCGCGTACTGCACGTCGCGCGCGCCGGCTTGCCGCAAACCGTCGAGTTGCGCCTGGATATCGGCGGACAGCGGACGCCTGCCGAGCAGCACCAGCCTGGCGTGGTAATTGCGCGCGAGATGGTGCGCGAACTTCATGCCCAGGGCGCCGCAACCGCCGGTGATCAGGTAAGCGCCTTGCTGCTTGATCATCGCCGCCTGCGTCGCACGGCCGGACTCGACCGGCCGCAAGGCAGGCACGTGGCGCTTGCCGTGACGGTACCAGCTGACGCCGCCGGCTTGCCGCGCTTCCGTCAACTGCCGCGCGCCGCAGGACGGCGTATCGGTGTACAAGAGCGCGATCTTCACCTCCGGCAGCACCAGTTTCAGCGAGCGCTCGAAACCGATCCAGGAATAATCCCAGGCGGAATCGAGATGCGACGGATCGTAACGGCCGACCAGCACGACCTCGGACACGAGGCTGCCGCAAGCCTTGACCGCCTTGAACAATTCGAACAACGCATGGATGCCGGCTTCCTTGCGGCCGCTTGCCCGGGTATAGATGACTGAAACCGGCAAGCCGGACTCGTCGGCCACGCGCCGGATGACGCCTTGGATATCGACCGCCAGATCATCGATGACGATCGCGTCGCCCGGCGGATTGCCCATCGCCGCATCCGCGAAAACGACCGTCTTCCGCTGTTCCGCCGCTCCTGTCGCCTCGGCGACGAACGGCTGTTCTTTCCAATATTCCTCGAAGAAGAGCTGCCTGGCGCTCTCCGGTTCGGCATTCCCGGCCGCGGCCGGCCGCTCGACGAAGACCGCCTGCCCCGAGCAATGAACGGCGCCGTCGCTCGCGATTTCAAAGCCGACGCTCTCGGCATCGAGCGCGAACAATTCGATGGCGACTTCCGTGTTTGCGGCGACGGCCGGCGGAGCTTCCCAGACCACCTCGCGCAATTCGACCGCGGACTCGTGCCGCTCGGGCGATGCCAGCCGGACGGCGGCGCGCGCCATTTCCAGGAAGTCCTCGCGCGCCAGCGGCTCGCCGAATACCGAGGCATAGCTCTGCCGGCTCAGCGTCGATGTGTTGCGGTGGACCAGGGGATGCAGCGGCGCGGCGGCGCCGAGACGGCTGCCGTCCGGATTGTCGATCCAGTAGCGTTCCTTGGCGAAGGGATAGGTGGGCAGGACGATGCGCCGCGGCTTGTTCTCGCCGTAGAGCTTGTTCCAGTCCAGTTCCAGGCCCTTGGCCCACAGCTTCAACAGTTTCGAGAATTTCTTCTGGGCGATCCAATTGTCGACGATCGTCTCTTTGAGCTCTTCGTCCTGGCTGATGACGCTGATGCCTTCCTTGTTGAGACGGACCTGGCCATGGAACGCCTCCGCGATGTCCTTCTGCCCGTCGACCCAGGCCTGCAGCTTTTCAGCCAGTTGCTCCATGGAGCCGACCACGAGCCCCAGGCGTTCGTCCATCGCTTCGCGGCCGACCTGCAGCGTGTAAGCCATCTCCGCCAGATCGGTCGAAGCGCCCTCCTTGCGGATGAAGTCCAGCAGGTCGCGCGCGCGCTGCTTGAGCTGTTCGGCGGTCTTGGCCGACAACGGCACCAGGTATTTCGCGAGCGGCGCCGTGCGCTTCGCCGTTTGCGGCGGCGCGTATTCCGCCACCACCACGTGAGCGTTGGTGCCGCTGTAGCCGAAGGAGCTGACGGCCGCCTGGCGCCGCGATGCGCCCCGCAGTTCCCATTCGCGCAGGCGCTCGTTCACGTAGAACGGCGTGTCCTGCAGCTTGATGTGTTCGTTCAGGCGCTCGAAGTTGATGGTCGGCGGCAGCTGCTTGTGCTTGATCGCCAGCACGGTCTTGATGAAAGCCGTCACCCCCGCCGCCGTCAGGCAATGGCCGATGTTGGATTTCACCGAGCCGAGCGCGCAGTAATCCCGGTTCCGGGTGTAAGCCCGGAACGATTTCTTCAAGCCTTCGATCTCGATCGGATCGCCGAGAGCGGTGCCGGTGCCGTGCGCTTCGATCAACTGGATCTCGGCGGGATCGATATCGTGGCGGCGATAGATGTCTTGCATCAGGCGCGCCTGCGACTCGGGATTGGGCGCGGTGATGCCGTTGGTCCTGCCGTCCTGGTTGACGCCCCAGCCCTGCACCACCGCGTGGATGATGTCGCCGTCCCGTTCGGCATCGGCCAGGCGTTTCAGCATCACCACGCCGACCGCCTCGCCCGGCACGAAGCCGTTGGCGCGATGATCGAAGGTGTAGCACCTGCCGTCGGTCGAGAGCATGCCCGTCTGCGAAGTCATGATATGCATCGCCGGGCCGGCGCCGACATAGACGCCGCCGGCAAGCGCGAGATCGCTGGCGCCGGAGGTCAGGCTGTCGCAGGCGGCCGCGATGGCGACCAGCGACGACGAGCACGCGGTATCGATGGCGATGCAAGGACCTTGCAAATCCAGGAAATACGAAATCCGCGCCGACAGGATGGAACTGGCGTTGCCCGTGAAGCCGTAGGCGCTCAGCTGCATCTTGCGCGACAGCAGGCCGTAATCGTTGCCGGCGCCGCCGACGAACACGCCGCACTGGCTGCCCGCCAGGGATTTGGGGTTGTAGCCGGCATGCTCGATGCTCTGCCAGCACGCCTGCAGGAACAGCCGCTGCTGCGGGTCCATGGCCTTCGCCTCGGCCGGCGAGATATTGAAGAACAGCGGATCGAACAGATCGTATTCTTCCAGCGAGCCCAGCCACTTGGAATTGGTCTTGCCTTCCGCCGGCTCTCCTTCCTGGAAATAGGTCTGCAGATCCCAGCGCTCGGACGGCACCTCGCTGATGCAGTTCTTGCCTTCGGCGATGTTCTTCCAGTACTCGTCGAGGTTCTTCGCCATCGGAAACTGGCCGGCCATGCCGATGACGGCGATCGGCTGCGGCGCGCGGCCAGGGGCGGGGGCGGAAGCTTGATCGTTGCCGGCGGCGGCCGCATTGGCCGCATTGGCGGCGCCGAGGGCTCGATCTGCGGCACCAGCCGGTTCTTTCGACAGCGTCTTGCGCCAGGACACCAGTTCGCGCACCGGAGGCGGTTCGTCGGCCGGCTCTCCTCGCGCATCTCCCCGCGTCTCGACGGACGGCGCCGCCAGCGGCTGACGGAGCGATCGTGTGATCTCCTGGCCGACCGGCTCGCCGACCTGGACCAGCGAAATGCCGGGCACGACGGGTTCCTGGCGCTCGGGCTCCTGCAGGCGCAGTTTTCTCGTCTCGAGTTCCGCGAAATCCGGCATGCCGGCCGACGAGTCGCGATTCTTCGTCACCTCCTGCACGTGGCGGCCGAGCTTGGTCAGCGTCGGATAGCTGTAGACGATGGTGGCGTCGAGCGACAGACCGTATTTCTCGTTGACCTTGCGCATCCAGGTCACGCCGGTGATCGAATCCAGGCCGAGATCGGTGAACTGCGTGTTCTCGTCGAGCTCGTCCTCTTCCAGGTGCAGCTCGCGCGCCAGGAGCCGTTTCAGGGTGGCGACGAATTCGGGCAGCATGTCCGCCGCCGGCGCGTTTTCGCGGACGGCGCCCTCCCGGACGGCCTCTTCGCGGGCCGGCGGCGACAATTCGACCAAGGCGACCGGAGCGGCGGGCGCGGCCGTCTCGAGCGGATCGATCAGGTCGAGCGAGACGGCGCGAACGGCGGGCTTGCCGTGCCCGGCATCCCGCAGCCCGATTTTCCCGGCTTCGAGTTCGGCGAAATCGGGAACGCTGGAAGCCGTATCGCGGTTTTCGACCTGCTCCTTCACGTGGCGGCCGAGCTTGGTCAGCGTCGGATAGCTGTAGACGATGGTGGCGTCGAGCGACAGGCCGTACTTCTGGTTGACCTTGCGCATCCAGGTGACGCCGGTGATGGAATCCAGGCCGAGATCGGTGAACTGCGTGTTCTCGTCGAGCTCGTCTCCTTCCAGGTGCAGTTCCCGCGCCAGGAGTTGTTTGAGCGTATCGACGACTTCCGGCAGCGCCACGGCTTGCGCGGCTGCTTGCGCGATGGCGGCGGATGCGGCGGAGGCGTTCGCGGGAGCGGCCGATGTAACGGCCGATGTAGCGGCCGATGTAGCGGCGAGAGCGGCGGCGGAAGCAACGGCCGGCGTCGCGGCGGAAACCGTCTCCGGAAGAACGCTCAGATCGACCAGCGGCGCGGCAGCGACCGGAGCGGCAGCAACCGGAGCGGAAGTGGCCGCCGTGGAAGCGGCCGCCGTGGGAGCGGCCGCCGTGGCAGCGGATGCAGCGCCCGGGCTCGCTTCGTGCTGGCTTTCCAGCCGCTGGAAAACGGTTTCGATCTGCTTGAGCGTATCGGATTGGCCGACGAAGGTTTGTTCGTGCATCGCCACCTCGCGTTCGCAGATCTCCGCCAAGCCGTCGCGCAGATGACGCACCAGGTGATCCTTGGCGAGGATCAGGCCGGAGCGGGACTGTTGCGCCACGGATTTCGCCAACCGCATGGCGGCATCGCGCATTTGCTTTCGCGGATGGACCGGCAGCGGCAAGCCCCTGTCCTTCAGCTCGGCGCCGTCGTACTCGCGCGCCGTCATCAAGGTATCCCGCGCCAGGTCGAGCCCCATCCGCTCCGGTACGATCAGGGTCGCGCCCACGCCGGGCGTGAATCCGTAACTCATGTACGGGCTCAGATACTTGCTTTCCTCGCTGAGCAGCGGCAGATCGGCGAACAGGCCCAGCGACAGGCCGGCGCCGATGCCGTGGCCTTGCATGGCCGCGATCACGGGGATCTTGCAGGCCAGGGCCAGTTGGAAGGTGCGGTCTTCGGTGAATTTCAGCTTGCCTTGCTGGATGGCGACCAAGGCTTCCTTGGTGCCGCCGGAAGCGAAGTACTTGTCGTAACCGGTGAGGATCACGACCTTGTAATCCGGCGTCGCGTCGATATGCGCGAACACTTCCCCCATCCCTTGAATGAACTCTTCGGAGAACATGTTCTTCGAATCGCGGTCTTGCATCGTCACTTCCACGATGCCTTCCGGATACGCCGTGGCGGCGATGACCTTGGAAGCGAGCGCGATCGGCGTCGGCGCCGCCAGGGAGCTCTTGCCGGAATCGGGCTGCGGCGCCGGGTTCGCGGGCAAGCGCTCGATCTCTTCGCGGATGCCGAGGACCGCCCGCTGCTTCCACGACAGCACCGCCGCCGACGGCCATGCGGCCCAAGCCTCCGCCAGTTTCAGCGCCGTCGAAAGCGCTTGATCGCGCGGCGCGACGGCGACCGGGCCGAAGCGTTGCCGCAGCTCGGCGCCGGTGCACGGAGCCCCGGTCAGCAGGATATTGCGCGCCGCCTCGCTGCCGAATCGATGGGCAAACATGCTCGCGGCGAGCCCGGACAATTCAGGGCTGCGCAAGAGGCCGGCGGCGCTATGGCTGCCCTCTTCCTGGTACACCGCGGCGTCGCAGAACTGGCCGGCCAGCCAGGCCTTGCCGGCGACCGAGGGATTCATGACGGCGATGACCGGCAGCGGCGCCTGCAGCAGCGCGCGCCGCAGATCCGCCAGCGCATCGGCCGGCAGCCTGGCCTCGGCGTCCGGCAGGAAATCCCGGTACTCGCTGGACAGGACGATCGCGCGGTAGGCACGATAGGCCGGACGTTCCTTGAGCTGGGCGAACAACGCGCTCAAATCCGCGGCCAGGGACTTGGTTTCGTATTTTTTCTTCGTATTGCGGATCTTGAGGAGCAGCACCTTGTCCGCATGGATTTCCAATTGGAGGTGCTTGCCGGGCGCGGCGATCCTGGCGCCGTTCCCGGCATCGTCCGGCGCGGTGCCGGATGCGGGCTCCACCGCGGTCAACGCCTGCGCCAGCTCCAGCAGGTGACGCGCCAGGTGCTGCTTCAGCAGGCGCAGGCTGTCCCGCGATTTCTGGGCGAGATTGGATGCCATGGTGAATGCGTAGGTCTCGACCTCGCCGGCCGGAAGGATCGGGCAGCTCCAGCGCTTTTCCTTGAGCTGCCTGCCGCTCGCGGCGGCGGACCAATACAGGAAATCCGCCGCGCGCAACCGGCCGAAACGCCGGCTGAACAGGCGGTCTTCCTCCGCGCTCGGGAACAGGCCTTCTTCAGGATGGGTGTAGCGGTAATTCGCCGCTTCGCCGCACACCATGAAGTCGCACAAGGCCCCCAGCAGGAAACCGGGGCCGACGGCATCGCCTTGCATGGCGGCGATGACGGGATAAGGAAACGAGGCGAGCGCCCGGTACAGTCCCTCGGCGAGCGCATCGTTATAGTGCGTCCGTCCGCCGCGCGCGAAGCCGCCGCGCGAGCCTTCGAGTATCAAGACCTTGAGCGACGCGGATTCGCGCAGCGTATCGAGGGTCTTCGTCAATTGCGCGGCCAGGTCGCGCGAAAGCGTGTTGCCGCCCTCGGAGCCCGTCATGCGAATCGAAAATATCCCGTTTCCGCGATCGTGGAGCTCGACGGAAGAAGACGAAGAAGGTTTGCCCGTTGGCAATGATTCGTTAGGAGTCATATCGATAACTCAACGCAGGTATGGGACACCGGGGAACTCGATGGCGGCAAAGCGCTGCCTAGAGCGTCTGGAGCGGACAGGCTCCGCCGTGTAACGTCACATACGAGTGCGTCACGCGGCGGAAATGGGGCGGCAAACCCGCGCCGGCGATCCGGCGGGACCGCAGGTTACGAGTCAGGCAGGCGGATTGCCTTACTGAAGCGGCAACTTTATCGCGCGAGGGGGGCGCGGAGAACTACACGAACATGTAGTTGCCTGGCGCGGGAACGGGAGGAGATCCCGCTTCCGGCCGCGCGACGGACGAGTCCCGGGATATTCCTACAAAATCAAGGGCGATCCATGGGTCGATTGAGAAAAATCAATCAGACACGAATAACAGGCTTGCCTCCCATGACCATGGGATAGAGAACGAGGCCGGGGCAAGTTACCCTGCCTCGCCCCGTATCGAGCCCGGCTCGATCGACGGGCACCCTCGACCTCACGTGTATCGATAGGAGTCCATATGGATAGAACTGGCAGTATTTTCCGGATCGCCAGGTTGGCCTGTGCCGCCTTCCTGGGCATTTTCTTCGGCGTCGCGCATGCGCAAGCCCCGACGGCCATGGATTTGGCCGACAACAACCAGGCCTTCATCAAACTGGACAAGACCAATACATCGATCGGCAGCCAGTTCGGGATGCATTTCATTTCGACGCTCAAGATCAATGGCACCATCTGGGCTTATTACATCCGCTGGGAAAATCCTTCGAATCCGAGCGATCCGCGCGGCGGCATCGGCCTTGCCAAATCGACGGACGGCGTCAATTTCACGGATCACGGCCCGGTGCTGCGGGCGGGCCCGGCCGGATCCTGGGACAGCTTCATGGCATCGTTCCCGGGCATCTGGTACGACAACGGGACGTTTTATCTCGTCTATGAAGGTTCCGGCACCGCCGGCACCAATTCCCCCGGCGCGATCGGCTTGGCCACCTCGACCGACGGCGTGAACTTCACCAAGCATGGCATCATTCTCAACCGCAACACCTACGGTTGGGAGCGGACCAATATCGGCACGCCGAGCCTGTACAAGGAAGGCTCCACCTGGTACCTCTTCTATCATGGCTTCGACGGCGCGACCTGCCAGATCGGCCTGGCCACCGGCCCGAGCCTCACCAGCCTGACGAAACACGCCGGCAACCCCGTCATCCGCTCCGTGCCCTCGACCTGGCAGTCGGGAACCGCCGGCAAGCGGGATATCGTCAAGGTCAACGGCAAGTATTACATGGTGTACGAAGGCAGCGGACCGCAGCCCTACGACACGGCCAAGTGGTCCTCGGGCGTCGCCTCCTCGTCCGATCTTTTCAATTGGACCACCTTCTCCCAGAACGCCGTCCTGCCGCAAACGGCGAACACCTTCGGCAATGACGGCCCCGCGTTCCTGAACGTCGGCGGCTTGAATTATGTGTATTACCGCGCCGGAGGCGGCACGCGCCGCGCCTTGATCGCGAACGAAAGCTACGGCGGCTTCGACCGGAGCTGGAGCATGTCCAGCCCCGGCATCGGCCATATCATCGGCCGGGCGGAAGCCGACGGCGGCTGGTCGGTCAATGTGACGGATCGCCAGAATTACATGCAATACGGCCCGTACACGACCGCGCTGAGCGCGGGCGAGCAGATCGCGACATGGAAGGCGATGATCGACAACAATACCGCGGACAATCTCAAGGTCCTGCGCATGGAAGTCGTCGACGCGGACGACAACGGATACATCATCGCCCAGCGGGAAATCACGCGTAAGCAATGGAAGCAGCCCTTCCGCTACGAATACTTCTCCGTTCCGTTCACCTTGCCCGCCTCGCGGGTCGGACACCGGATTGAACTGCGGGTCTGGTGGTATGGCATCGCCTACGTCAAGATCCTGACCGTCGGCGTCAGCTGATTCGCGCTAGTGGTCTGTCGCACCCCGATTTGCGGTTTATGCCGCGGCGATCGGAGGCGAGTGCAAGGCGTGAAGCGGAAGCAGGGCGATCCCCCTGCTGAGCATTCGCAACGCAGCAATCGCCTTCGAGCGGCCGACAGAAAACGTAAATCGGGGTGTGGCGGACCACTAGGCAAGTGCATGACGAGCGCCTTGAGCCTGACGGCGCTCGTCCTCCGCAAGCAGGCACAGGATTTTTTGTGCCGCCGGCGAGTCAGATTTGATTCTTACTTTTCCGGTGTTCTCCGATGCGAGAACCGCGAAAGTCTTCCGCAGGAAGACTATATGATTTCTTCGCCGGAACAGGCGAAGTGCGCGGATTATTGCGCGCCTACGATTGGTCGGCGTTTCCCGGGGGAGCGCCATCATCCTGGCCGGGCGCGATCAAGACCGCGCTTCAGCTGATTCTCGATTCCAACCAGCCCGCATCCTTGGCATGGGAAGCGGATCTGCACTTCTTCTACAACGATGCCTATATCGAGCTCCTGGACGGCAAGCATCCCTCCGCATTGACGCGCCCGTTTCGGGAAGTGTGGCCGGAGTACTGGCAGGAATTCGAACCCGTCATACGGCGCGCCTTGGCCGGCGAACCCAGTTTTCATGTCAACCGGCCTTTCCACCGGCGATGCCACGGCCACGAAGAAACATGGCTCACCTATTCGCTTACCGCCATCCGCGACGAATGCGGCAACATCGTGGGAATATTCAATACCGTCATCGAAACCACCAGGCAAGTCGAGGCGGAACGGCGGCAAACCTTCGAACTGGAACTGGTCGACCGGCTGCGCAACCTGAGCTCCCCGGAAAGCGTGATGGCGGCGGCGATCGAGCTGCTTGGGCAGCGGCTCGGCGTCTCGCGTGTCTTGTATGCGGAAGTGGACTCTGCCAAGGATACCGCCTTCATCCGCCGCGATTGGGTCGCCGAGGGAGTCGCCAGCCTGGCCGGCCAAACGCGGACGATGTCCGATTTCGGCCCGGAAATGGTCGACTCGTTGCGCGCCGGCATGCCGGTGGCGGTCGACGATGTCGCGTTGGACGCGCGCGCCGCCCGCCATCTTGCCGCCTACGAGAGCGTCGGCATCCGAGCCATGCTCTTGATTCCGCTGCCGGCATCCTCTCCCTTGCGCGTGCTGCTGGCGCTGCACTGCGCAACACCGCATCGCTGGGGCAGCGAGGAAATCCAGGTGGCTCAAGACACCGGCGAGCGCACCTGGACGGCGGTGGAAGCATCGCGTGCCGAAGCGGCGCTGCTGGCGTCGGCGACCCGGAATGCGTTCCGGATATCCTTGGCGGATGCGCTGCGCGGTCTCGCCGATCCGGTCGAGATCCAAATCGTCGCCAACCGCAAACTGGGCGAACACCTCGCCGCCAACCGCGTGTTCTACTTGGAGGTCGAGGGTGAGGACTTTGTCTTTGCCGGGCACTTCGAGCACGATGTTCCCCATATGACGCCCGGACGGCATCCCGCATCCGCCTGCGGGCAGCGCGCATTGGAAACGTACCGGTACGGAATGCCGCTGGTGATCCAGGACATCCAGGCCGACGCCAGGTTCACCCCGGCGGAAAAGAAGGCATACGCGGAGATCCAATGCCGGGCCGCCGTCGGCGTGCCGCTGATCAAGCAAGGTCGGCTGGCGGCCGTCCTGTGCGTCCATACGGCGGCCGCCCGGGCCTGGACGGCGGACGAGATCGAGCTGGTCGAAGACACGGCCGACCGCGCCTGGGAAACCGTCGAGCGGGCGAAGGTCGAGGCGAAGCTGCGCGAAGCGGAAGAGCGTTATCTCGCGCTGTTCAACGCTATCGACCAGGGATTCTGCACGATGGAGCTGGCCTTCGATGCGAACTGGAAGCCGGTGGATTACCGCTACCTGGAAGTCAGCCCATCCTTCGAGCGCCAGACCGGCATCCGGAACGCCGCCGGCCGCTGGATGCGGGAAATCGTCCCCGACCATGACCAGCATTGGTTCGATACCTACGGGCGCGTGGCGCTGACCGGGGAACCGACGCGCTTCGAGAATTACTCGACGCCGCTGGGCCGCTGGTGGAGCGTATATGCATTTCGCATCCAGGATCCCTCGCTGCGGCGGGTGGCCGCGTTATTCCACGACATTACCGAACGCAAGCAAGCTGAAGAGCAGATCCGCCATGCCTCCTTGCACGATCCGCTGACCGGCCTCCCCAATCGCGCCATGCTGTTCGAATACGCCACCCATATGCTGCCGCGCAACAGGCGCGCCGACCGCTGCGCCGCGGTCCTGTTCCTCGATCTGGACCGCTTCAAGCCCATCAACGACACCCATGGGCACGAGGCCGGCGATGCGGTATTGAAGGAAGTGGCCGCAAGGCTTACCGAAAGATTGCGCACCGAAGACATCGTCATCCGTCTCGGCGGGGACGAGTTCATCATCCTGCTGCAAGAAATCAAGAACCGGGCGACGGCTGCCGACTTGGCCTGCCAGATCGCCAGCCGCATCAGCGAACCGTATCTTGTCGGCGAACTGGCGTTGTCGCTGTCCACATCGATCGGCATCAGCATTTTCCCCGCCGACGGACAAGATATCGATACCCTGATCAGCCATGCCGATCTGGCGATGTACAAGGCCAAGCAGGCCGGCAGGAACAACTTCCAGTTCTATTCGTCGGAATACTCCGACGAAAGCCGCCAGCAGAGCCGGATCGAGGAACAACTGAAAAGCGCCTTGCGCGACAGCGCCTTCCATCTCTGCTATCAACCGGTCCTGGATGCGGAAACCGGCGGAGTCGTCAGCGTGGAAGCGTTGCTGCGCTGCCGGAACACCGATGTCGGGCCCGACCGGTTCGTGCCGATCGCGGAAGCCACCGGCATGATCAATCCGATCGGGCGCTGGCTCCTGGCGGAAGCGGTGCGGCAGCACAAGAAGTGGCTCCGACACGGCTTGCCGCTGATCCCGATCGCGGTGAATGTATCGGTGGTGGAATTCCGCGACAAGGACTTCTCGGACCGCTTCGAGCGCACGATACGCGAGCACGGCGTCGATACGAATGCCTTGCAGGTGGAACTGACCGAAACGGCGGTCATGGACGACGTGGAGCATGCCGTGGAAGCGCTGGCGCGCCTGAAGGCGCTCGGCGTGAAAATCCTCCTGGACGACTTCGGCACCGGGCATTCGAGCCTGGCGTATCTCGCGCGCCTGCCGCTGAACAAGGTCAAGATCGACAAATCCTTCGTCGTCCCGCTGGATGAAGATACGATCAGCCGGGCGGTCACCCATGCCATGATCGCGCTGAGCCGCACCCTGGATCTGGAAGTGGTGGCCGAGGGGGTGGAAACCCGGAGCGCGCTGGACTATGTGCGCGCGCACGGCTGCACGCAGGTGCAAGGATATTACTTCGGCCAGCCGATGCCGGGCGACGTCTTCGAGCAGTGGTACCGGAATATTCCTCCCGGTTTCCTTGGCCGATGGCCCGATATTCCTATACCATAGGCATCACCCGTTGCCAGGAGAACGACGATGTCCCAACCCGGTTTCCACTGCCATGGCCGATAGCGGATCCAACCATGGCCGGCGCCCGGATGCGCCCTCCCCGCCCAACTTCGATTCCTGGGATCGCAAGCTGAGCCACCATGCGAGCACGGAGAAGGCGGTCCAGCCCCTGCTCCAGAAATTCGACAGCCACGCATCCACGACCTCCCGGGCGCGCTCCACCACCCAGCCGCCGACCACGGTCGCCGCGGCGGTCCAGCACATGGAAAACAACGGCCGCTTGTTTTCCCATGAGATGCAAAGCGAGTACATCGCGCACGCCATCGGCCAGGGCGGCGTGCAGTCCGGCTACAACACCTCGTCGGCGCTGGGGCTGCCCGAACCGAAGCGCGACAAGGGCAGCGCGGCGGCGGCCTTCGTCTTCACGCGCCAGCTTCCCAGCAACCAGCGCGTGACGACCACCCTGTCGGAAGGACAGGTCGGCGCCGGCGCGGACGCGATGCTGGTGTTCCGCCCGACCATGTTCGAGAATCCCGCCCAGCCGGCGTTCTTCAAGACGGTGGACGGCGCGCACCACTCGACCTCCATCATGCCGGAACGGGCCAAGAAGGGAGATCACATCCGGCGCGCCAGCGACGAGATCGCCAAGTCGTCCGACAAGATCTTCCATGCCAACCAAGAGCAAGGCGTTTTCGGCTCGGTGCCCATGAAGCACCTGGCGGCCGTCGTGCTGAAGACGAAGGACGGCGAACAGGAGACCAGGAAGCAGGAATTCCTCGATCATCTCCACTCGACCTACCGCGGCGACGTATTGCCGCCCATCGAAGACCGCAAGCAGATCAAGGCCAAGGCCGGCGGCAAGCCGCCGTCGACCGAGACGATGATCCAAAGGCACGAGGCATTCCAGCAGCGCGTGGTCGGCCAGAGCCTGCACGACCATCTCGAGCACCTGATCAACGAAGACACCAAGCCCGGAGCGAAGCGGCGGCAGGTAGCCGATCTGATCGTGCCGTTAAGCCACGACACCCGGCGCACCGACGTGGCGGGCCACGTGCCGGCGCGGCCGAGCAATGTGGCGGTGCATGAGCGGAATCCGAGGCTGGAGCAGCCGAACGAAGCGTTCTTCAAGCCGCGGCGGTGAGGAGCCGGGAAGGGTCTACCGCGCGCCAATGACTCTGATTCCATTTCGATTGCCGCTCGACACAGAAGCGACAAGCAGATTCTTCAGGCGGATTGCCGTCGAATAATCATATTTCGTACCGTCCGTGTAGGCCATCCAATAATCGCTTCGGACCTGCCTGACCAAGTCGACGACGCTCTTGAATTCGCGGCGGCCCTTCGCGATACCTTCAAGTCGGACAAGCGGATGAGTTTCTGACCCAGATCGCATGGAGCGGACCTTCGTTATCGTCACGCGAGCGACCGGTTCAGACTGTTAGCGGACATTGATCCATAGTGGGCGGATTCAAACTATCGACCCAAACCGGCCTTTCAGCACCCCAGAAAGCAGACGTTCAACGCGTAAATTGACCTGCTCTGCAGGCGACAGAGTCGAATGCCAAGTTATGCATTGAGCAGCGCTGGATCAAACCATACGTCTTCATATCCTTTGCCATCCACTAGAAAGCGATACCCAGGAGGTAGTGCTAGGTAACCGAAAATAGCGGGAAGAAACTGGTCGATATGCTCGATATGCAGAGGTGAAAAGAAGTCGTCGTCTTTCGACATCTCTCCACCGCACCAGATATACCAGCCATGCGTACCATTTTCCTCTTTATGCCGCAAACCGTGGATTGGCAGGCTCCCAAGCGTGCTCAAAGCGATCCCTAGCTTCGATCCAACTGCAGGCATTTGCGGCGAAACGCCGTGCCGCTCGCATACAGATTGTTCGTTCACATTACGCATTTTTGGTTGAAACATAACGTGTTGGATAACCAGCTGCGAAGCTGTCTGGGTTGATCTTCATGTTAGCCATCGTACTTTAGTCAATTTCTCGTTGCAGGCATGACTGCGATTGCGATTCCAAACGCGCAAAAAATAGCTGCCGACATTACGACGTTCTTCCAACCTGGCGACATCGTGATAGCAAAGAGAGCGCTGAATAGCGCAGTCCAAATTGCGCTAAATAGCATTGCCTTCATTGACTGACTCGTTAGCAAAGTATGACGTCCGTCGACTCGCTGCAGCAACGCTTCTAACGGGCCTGATAGCATAACCGCGCAAATGAATCCAAAGATAAATGGGTCACGAGTAATGTTGAGCTTTCCGACAAAGAACGCGTCCACCAACTGAGCAACCAAGGCCAACACCCATATAAATGCTGTGAGCCGAATTACCCTCTTAAGGGATCCGATAAGTAGCGATCGAAAACTGATCGTTGCAGAATGCATTTCCGAGATGGCTAACGCCGAGCTGGCCGGCAAGAATTGGCCGCGTCGAGCGACGTGTTAAACCGGAACATTTTCGCCTTCTTTTTTAAGCCAGTTAAGGAAGTCACCAATCACTTTACAGAACACTTCCATATGCACGCGCATTGTTTGAAACTTATCAGCCCTGTCTGTAAAAAGGATACGTACATGATTGCTGCTTAAGACAATGAAGGATTTTGAGCCGTCGAACGACTCTCCTCCGTTCGTCAAGAAATCAAACTTCCTGTATTTTTCTGCATCCATGACGACTTCAGCAATCGTCCTCTCATCATCTAAATACAACGCACGATTCAGAAGCTCAAATGCTTCATGATCATTGAGCTTGGACAGCTCTGGATCATCAAGGAGCAGGACTCTTTTCGTTAGCCCTGCCAAGTGGCCTTCAGTAACACTCAGCATGCACGCCGGCTCATCAATGTCGCCTAGCACTTTGCCTTCTGAATGGATGCACATTCGCCCGAATATCCGCCTTGTTTCGTTCGGTATCGGCTCGTGGTAGCACTCGATTGCAAATGTCTGAGGATCGCCTATGAACATAGGTAGGTTTAACGTGGAGCTAACCCACGCCTTGAGGCGTGGGTGTTGAGCGACGTGTTAAACGCTGCACAACACTGATAATAATTGCGATCAGGAGAAGTGTCGCTGCCAAATTAAAGCCAGGAACCAAATAGACTGGCATCTCGATGTACTCGTGCTTTACGTCTTTCGAACACTCCCAGCTTTTATAGTCAAAGCTACCGCCAAAATCCAAGCATGCATCAGGAGCGAAATATGCACCTGCGAACAGCCAAATCGCATATGCCGCTGCGACCCAAGCGAAGACCACTACAAATTTGTGCACCACTGATTTCCGCATACGTTTAACGCTCAAGTTGACCAGCGCCGGAGGCGTCGGTGTCGAATGGAAGGTTAAAAGTCGACATGCTTTGCCCAGACCATTCCGAGCAATCCCAAAATAACACCAACGAGTCCAGCAAGTAGAATCCCATCGCTTGGCCAGCGCCAGACAGCTCCGATCGCCGCTCCACTCATTGCTCCAATAACGGCGCGAAGAAATGGTCGATTGCCGAATCGAACGCTGGACTCTGAATCGAACGCCAAGACTCCGCCCAACAAAAAGCCAAAGCACATAAAACTTACGATCCAACGGATATAGTCCGCCAATGGCAGTCCATCGAAAGCCAAATTCAACGCAGCATAGAGGCTTGTAATCAAGCCAACCAGACCTATCAGTAACAGAGCTCTGGGGAGCATGCTGGAACTACCGTCGCGCATTTTGACTTTTAACGTCCAAGTTGACCGGCAGGCAGCGGCATTGCGCCACACTGCGTATGCTCGCTACGGAGCTGTGTGGCGCAATGACGTTGCATGTCCGAGTCGAATGATGAGTTAGGCACAGAGATGCCTCTGTCTTCTAGACATGCATGTAACCTCAGGAGCATACATAACAATCAGTACTCCAAGGATCGTCATTGGCACAATGACCCAAGCTTTACTCCACCCTTTCAGACGCCCCACTTCATGATTTCCAAGGTGTACCGGCAGCTCTTTAGCAAAACAAAGGTAAACATTTGCACCAATCCATAAGAGACCAAATAGGCGAATCATGTCGAACGGATGAAGCACTCCATTCAATGCGATAACCGTCAGGACAATAGCTGCAAAGACCACGTACTTTTGCATGTCGTTTAATGAGGTCTAACGACTAAGTTGACCGGCAGGCGGCGGCATTGCGCCGCTGACCGCAAATTCTCCAGGGCGGCCAGTGGCGCAATGACGTTGCATGTCGGGGTCGAATAAAAAGTTAGACATCATTTCATCAGATATTCGACAGCTATCACTGCCAGCACAATCGCCACTGCGGCAATCTTTGCCTGCTGCAGTTTTCGCGCCAATGATTTCCCTTGTGATACCAACTCATTGCTGAGACTGCCATCAAGCTCACCAGACCGCAGCGCCTTCAACTGTTCGCACTGGAATTTGTTGTTCCCATTTTCATCAGCGAAAACGCTCGCATACTCGTCGATCCTGTTCGTCGCTCTTGCCACGTCTTCATAGTACTTATAAAGCTGAACCATCATAGGCAAGGTAAATGCAGCGTATAAAACCGACAGCACGACAAGGACAATTAACCCTTGGCTGCTCATTACACCCTACTCTTTCGCAATGAAGCGGTCGAAGTTCTAACTGTAGATTTAAAAGGACAGCCGGCGTCCGTTATGCACGCCAGCTGTCCGTTATGCACTTTCGTTTGATCGCCCGCAAACCGCATGGCGCCTCGATTGTGGACGATATTTGTACATTCGTACAGCATTAAATTTCCGTGAAAGACGGCACCGTTTCTGTCACCACCGAAAAGCCACCGCACCTGCTGGACCAGCTGCGTCGTTGCATTCGGGACAAACACTATACCCTGAGCACCGAGCGCACTTACGTCTATTGGGCCAAATGGTACGCTACGTCACTCGTTCGCCACACATCTGCTCGAAGCCGGTTACGACATCCGAACCGTCCAGGAATTGCTTGGGCACAGCGATGTATCGACGACGATGATCTATCTGCATGTGCTCAACCGGGGTGGCCGTGGCATCGTGTCGCCAATCGATACGGTCATGTAGGCTGCCGTATGAGCGTCTGCTTTGGAGCGCCCCGCAGCATTGCCGAATGGCAGCCAATGGCCGACTCCGGAAGTCCAAGCAACTATTCGGTACGGCTGCTTCCGCGGCATTCAAGACGTTCAAGGAACTCAGGCGACCGGCAGCTTCGGTTCGAACTCGGAACTTCACGATCCGACACATTCCGTCAGATCAATTCACAACTTGCCCAGATCATCGACGCAATCCCCTACCTGGCGAGCCCTTATCTAGGGATCGGCTTTTCAAGCGAATCCCAGCCGTACGCCCTTTCGATACGATCCGCGATCTGGTTCATCAGGGCCATCCCATTGTCGCCATTGGTCATGATGACGGCGCCGTAACCCTTGCGTACATGTCCGATCATCCACGCACGATAATCCCAATTGGAACCGCCGTGCGAAAAGTACCAGCCTTCGCCACGCTTATCGATCGCCAAGCCGATTGGATTGAGGAAAATTCTAGACGGGAGCGAGCGGCGCGCGTCAAGGTAGTTGTCGCATAAATCAATCAAGCCGCCAACTGCATGTCGGTGGTTGATGGCGGATTCAACCACACCTGATCCGGCGCTTCCCATTTTCGCGTGTGGCGCTTCCAGCGCAG
>Ga0196972_1000192_pt1 | contig 46794 bp, 41 predicted proteins | sample S1v_2013CmetaG_FD_148618 | JGI IMG/M metagenome (GOLD analysis project Ga0196972, IMG submission 148618) | Soil microbial communities from Anza Borrego desert, Southern California, United States - S1+v_20-13C | ecosystem: Environmental > Terrestrial > Soil > Desert | place: USA: California...
GACCCGCATCAGTTCCGGCCCCATCTTGTCCCAGCGTCCGGTCTCCTGCCACAGCTCGGCCGGCTGCACCACCGGCATCAGCAGCTCGACGGCGCCGGCACGGTTCATTTCCTCGCGAATGATGTTCTCCACCTTGCGGATGACGCGCAGGCCCATGGGCATGTAGGTGTAGATGCCCGAACCGAGGCGTTTGATCATCCCCGCGCGCATCATCAGCTTGTGACTGACAATTTCTGCGTCCGAGGGGGCTTCCTTGAGTGTGGAAATAAAAAAACGGGATGCGCGCATGGCGGTAATTCTTTTTAAAAAGAGAGAGTTATAATCGATCTCAATTTTAAAGGATTAGCTGGCTGATGCATCCTTTCCCGACACATTTGATTCACGCCGGTGCCCATTCAGCGGCGCCGGATGATGGCTGCGTGTAGCAACGCGTGCAAAATTGTAACGATGAGGATCGTCTAGCCGCAGAAAGTTTTGAGGTGCAACATGCTGGATCGTGAAGGCTTCCGCCCGAACGTCGGCATCATCCTGCTGAACGCCAATAACGAGGTTTGGTGGGGAAAGCGGGTGCGGGAACATTCCTGGCAGTTTCCGCAAGGCGGCATCAAGTTCGGCGAAACGCCCGAACAGGCGATGTATCGGGAGCTCGAAGAAGAAGTCGGCCTGAAGGCCGAGCACGTCAAGATCATCGGCCGCACGCGCGACTGGCTGCGTTACGAAGTCCCGGACCGCTTCATCAAGCGCGAGGTGCGCGGGCATTATCGCGGCCAGAAGCAGATCTGGTTCCTGCTGCGCATGGTCGGCCGCGACTGCGACATCAACCTGCGCGTCACCGACCATCCGGAATTCGACGCATGGCGCTGGCACAATTACTGGGTGCCGCTCGATGTGGTCATCGAATTCAAGCGCGACGTGTACCAGAAGGCGCTGCAGGAACTGTCGCGCTTCCTCACACGCCCGTCGGGCGGCAGTGCGCAGCGCAACGGCGCCCGCTACCTCCGGCAGAACCATAGCGCGCGCAGCACGGGGAACGCCCAGCCTGCCGCGGCCAAACCGAAGACCGAAAGCTGATGGCTCACACACCCTACTCCATCGCTGCCGCCGCGGCCGCCCTGCTGGCGTTTGCAGCGACGGCACACGCGCAGTCGCGTTTCGAAGAGGACTTCGACGACAAGGAGAAGCCCTGGCAGGAAATCGCGGTACAGCTGCCGCAGGCGCCGAAGCAGGAAGACCTGGCGCCCTTCTATGTCAGCGCGACGGCAACGCAGTCCTTCGCGGTCGACACCCGTTCAGTGAGTGTCGGCACGGACGGCGTGATCCGCTACTCGCTCGTCGCCATGAGCGACGCCGGTGCGAAGAATGTCAGCTATGAAGGCATCCGCTGCGCCACGTATGAGCGGAAGCTGTACGCGTTCGGCCGTCCGGACGGCAGCTGGTCGCGCTCGCGCAGGGACCAGTGGGAGCGCATCCCGGCCAACGCCATGAACCGTCAGCATGCCGCCCTGGCGAAGGATTACTTTTGCGAGGAAAAGTCGATTGCGGGGAAGGCTGAGGATATCGTCCGGCGCCTCCGCCAGAATCAGCCGCTCACTCCGACGGGCCTGCGCTGAGAGGAAACCGGACAGTCCTGCTCCTCAGACCCTCAGAGCAGGACCATATTGTCCCGGTGAACCAGTTCAGGCTCTTCCACAAACCCGAGGATGGACAGGATTTCGGTTGACGGACGGCGCATGATGCGCCTCGCATCCGAACTCGAGTAATTGCTGATGCCGCGCGCAACCGGACGCCCCGTTTCGTCGGTGCAGGTAACGACGTCCCCGCGCCCGAACTCGCCCGCCACTTCGATAACGCCGATCGGCAGCAGCGACTTGCCTTCCGCCGTCAACTTCTGCACCGCCCCGGCATCCAGCACGAGCTTGCCCGCCGTCTGCAGGTGGTCCGCCATCCATTGCTTGCGCGCCGTCAGTTGCGCCGTCTGAGCGACCAGCTGGGTGCCGATCGATTCGCCCGCGGCCAGGCGGACCAGGACCTCGTCTTCCCTGCCCCAGGCAATAACCGTATGCGCGCCGGAAGTCGCGGCCCTGCGCGCCGCAAGAATCTTGGTCAGCATGCCGCCGCGGCCGATTCCCGTGCCCGCGCCGCCTGCCATCGCTTCCAGCGCGGGGTCGCCCGCCATTGCCTCGCGCACGAGGGTAGCCGCGGGGTCCTTGCGCGGATCGGCGGTGAACAGGCCCTTCTGGTCGGTGAGGATGATCAGGGCGTCGCCCTCGATCAGGTTGGCGACCAGCGCGCCGAGAGTGTCGTTGTCGCCGAACTTGATCTCGTCGGTCACCACCGTGTCGTTCTCGTTGATGATGGGGACCACGCCGAGGTTCAGGAGCGTGAAAAGGGTGGAACGCGCATTCAGGTAGCGCTCGCGGTCGGCAAGGTCGGCGTGGGTCAGCAGGACTTGCGCGGTGCGCAGGTTGTGGTGACGGAAGCTGGTCTCATAGATCTGCGCCAGGCCCATCTGGCCGACGGCCGCGCACGCCTGCAATTCATGCACCCCGGTGGGACGCTTGTCGAATCCGAGCCGCTGCATGCCTTCCGCAATGGCGCCCGAGCTGACCAGCACGACCTGCTTGCCGAGGGAGCGGAGCTGGGCGATCTGCTCCGCCCATTTCGCGATGGCGGCATTGTCGAGCCCCTTGCCGTCGTTGGTCACGAGCGAGGAGCCGACCTTGATGATGAGGCGCTTGGCCTTTTGGATGACGGAATTCATTGTTTTTTATCTGAAACCGCCATCTTGCCAGAGGATGGCGTGACCTGTCGTTAGTCGATGACCTTGAAGCGCGGGTCGTCAGGATCGATCGACACGATGCCGCGCGCCTCTTCCGCCATTTTCGTTTCTTCGGCGCGATGCTCCTGCTGGCGCTGCTCGGCAAGGTAGTCGTAAATCGCATGGATCAGGTCTTCGCATCCCTCGCGCGTCAGTGCGGAAATCTCGAACACCGGCCCTTTCCAGCCGAAACGCTTGATGAAATCCTTGACGCGTTTCTGGCGCTCGTCAGCCGGCACCACGTCCAGCTTGTTGAGGACCAGCCAGCGCGGCTTGTCGTACAGCGATTCGTCGTATTTTTTCAGTTCCTTGACGATCGCCTTCGCTTCCTTCACCGGATCGACCTTGTCGTCGAATGGAGCAAGGTCGACGATGTGCAGCAGCACCCGGGTGCGTTGCAGGTGGCGCAGGAACTGGTGGCCGAGGCCGGCGCCTTCCGCGGCGCCTTCGATCAGGCCTGGAATGTCCGCGATGACGAAACTCTTCTCGTGGCTCACGCGCACCACCCCGAGATTCGGGTGCAGCGTGGTGAAGGGATAGTCCGCAATCTTCGGACGCGCATTCGATACGGCCGTGATGAAGGTCGACTTGCCCGCATTCGGCATGCCCAGCAGGCCGACATCCGCCAGCACCTTCAGCTCCAGCTTCAGCTCGCGCCGTTCGCCCGGCTTGCCGTCGGTCTTCTGCCGCGGTGCGCGGTTGGTGGACGACTTGAAGTGGATATTGCCCCAGCCGCCTTCGCCACCCTTGGCCAGCATCACGCGCTGGCCGTGCTCGGTCAGGTCGGCGATGATTTCGCCGGTATTCAGGTCGCTGATCAGCGTCCCCACCGGCATGCGCAGCTCGATGTCGTCCGCGCCCTTGCCGTAGCAATCGGAACCGCGGCCGTTTTCGCCGTCGCGCGCCTTGTGCAGCTTGGAGTAACGGTAATCCACCAGGGTGTTGATATTGCGGTCGGCGGTCGCCCAGATGCTGCCGCCCTTGCCGCCGTCGCCGCCGTCCGGGCCGCCGAAGGGCCGGAATTTTTCGCGGCAAAACGACGCGACGCCGTTACCGCCGTCACCAGCAATGACTTCAATTTTTGCTTCGTCGATGAACTTCATGTCTTGCCGCCGAAAATGGCGTTGAAAAAGGATGAGAAAAAATGATGCTGCAAACTAAAAAGGCCCTACCGTCGGCAGAGCCTTTTAGTGGAAGGCTTTCGCCTTAGCTGCGATGTGTCAGGTCCGCATTACGCCGGAACGACGATCACGGTGTGACGCTGCAGCGGGCCTTTGGTGGTGAACTGCACCTTGCCGTCGATCAGGGCGAACAGGGTGTGGTCCTTGCCCATGCCGACGTTCTCGCCAGCGTGGACGCGCGTGCCGCGCTGACGCACGATGATGCCGCCCGCATTGATAGCCTGGCCGCCGTAAACCTTGACGCCCAGTCGTTTCGACTCGGAATCGCGACCGTTGCGCGTAGTGCCGCCGCCTTTTTTGTGTGCCATTTCAGACTCCTTGGTATCCGGTTTGTTCGATCAGGAATTAAGCGTTGATCGAAACGATCTGCAGTTCGGTGTAGTTTTGGCGATGGCCCTGACGCTTCTGGTAGTGCTTGCGGCGGCGCATCTTGAAAATCTTCACCTTGTCGTGGCGACCGTGCGCCACTACCGTAGCCTGGACCTTGGCACCTTCGACCAGCGGAGCACCGAACTTGATGCTGTCGCCAGCGCCCACTGCGAGCACTTGATCGAGAGTGATTTCGGAACCAATGTCAGCCGGTATCTGTTCTACTTTGAGTTTTTCGCCAGCAGCAACCTTATACTGTTTGCCGCCGGTTTTTATGACCGCGTACATGTGAAACCTCACGAATGAATTAATGAACGTTTTTCTCGCCGCCCTGCTTTGAAACAAGCCGCAGAATCGGGAAAACCGCTCATTATACATAGACTCAGCGCACCGGTCAAAGCCAAACGCAGCCTCGCGGGCGAATCCGGGGCGAGGGTGGATTTGCTGGCCGGAGACACGCCGAAGTATTTCTTTTTTCCGGCCTCCCTGAAGAACCGACCGGCCCCGCTCCGGCATCTGCTCGCCTCAGGCCATATCTGCCCGCAATAACCTTGCTTTTTCACAAAACCACCTTGAATTGTTTTTGAGAAATTCGAAGTTTCGCCTGCGAATCGGCGAGAAGGTTGTCGTTTTGGAAAGACATTTCTCAACCAGCGGAGAACATATGGCCATGCAAATCCCCACCCCGGTCATCACCCTGATCCAGGACACCGGCACATCGGGAACCGACAAGATCACCGCGAACGGTGCAACCGCCGTTTCGGGAGTATTGGCGGGCGCCACCGTCCAGTACAGCATCAATGGCGGGCTCACATGGAGCGCGCGCTTCACGCCGACCGAAGGTTTCAATTCGGTACAGGTCCGTCAGCTCGATTGGAAGGGCCGAGCCTCGGCCGCCAGCAGCGCACTGACATTCACCCTGGACACGGTCGCCGCCACGCCGTCGCTGGCACTGAAAGTAGACAGCGGCGGCTCCTCGACCGACCGGATCACCAATGCGGGAGAGCTGGCGACGAGCGGCATCGAAGCCGGTGCCCGTGTCGAATACAGCATCGACGGCGGCGCGCACTGGAGCGCCTCCTTCGCCGCCGCGCAAGGCATCAATTCGGTCCAGGTGCGGCAGATCGATCTTGCCGGCAACATATCGGCATCAAGCGCCGCTCTGGCATTCACTCTCGATACGGCAGTCGCGGCCCCAGTCGTCGCCCTGACCTTCGACACCGGCAAATCCGACATCGATCGTGTCACCAATACCGGTACACTGAGCCTGTTCGGCGTCGAGTCCGGCGCCCGCGTGGAATACAGCATCGACGGCGGCGCGCACTGGATGACGAATTTCACGGCTGCGGAAGGAAGCAACACGGTACAGGTTCGGCAGATCGACGCGGCCGGCAATGTCTCGGCTTCGTCGACGGCTCTTGCCTTCACGCTGGACACCTCCGCGGCACTCCTGACTCTCGCGCTCGCCAACGACACCGGCGGCTCCGGCGCCGACCGCCTCACCAATTCGGGAAGCTTGCGCATCGGCGGCGTCGAAGCCGGCGCAGCGGTTCAATACAGCACGGACGGAGGCGTGCATTGGAAATCAGATTTCACGCCCGTCGAAGGCTACAACGCGGTGCGGGTGCGCCAAGTCGATGTCGCCGGCAACGTATCCGCCGCTACCGGCGCGCTCATCTTTACCCTGGATACCCAGGCCCCGACCGCGCCCACCGTGGCACTAGCAAACGATAGCGGCCGGTCCGGCGCGGATCGCATCACCAACGACGCGACCCTGAACGTCGGCGGCATCGAAACGGGAGCGAAGGTGGAATACAGCATCGACAATGGCGCGCATTGGACCGCGGCGTTCATCGCACGGGAAGGCGCCAACTCGGTACAGGTACGGCAGATCGATGCGGCAGGCAATGTCTCGGGAATCGCGGCACTGGAATTCGTTCTCGACACCGCAGCCCCGCAAATCGCGCTCAGCGATCTGGCGCTGTCGGACGACACCGGCATCAGCGCGACCGACTTCGTGACGCAAACCGCGAACCAGACGATCAGTGCGACATTGTCCGGCGAACTGGCCGACGGCGAGATCTTGTCGGCCTCGCTGTGCTGGGGCTACGACGATTGGATCGACATCACCGGAAAAGTCAGCGGAACCGCATTGAACTGGGACGCCGTCAATCTGTTCGGCGACAGCCTAATGCTGCTGAAAGTGACGGATGCCGCCGGCAATGTCGCCCCCGTCATCGAACAATTCTATAGACAAGACACGCAAGCACCTGTCGCATCTATCGCATCGGCGACCGTATCGCCGGGCGACGACATCACCGACATCTTCAGTTCGGAAGCCGGATTCGCCTATCTCGTCAACACCCTGGCCGTCGTCATCGACCTTGATTCGCTGAACTCCCACGTGGCCAGCGGCATGGCGAACGTCATGCAACTAGTTTGCCCGGCGATGCCCAACACCTGCAGCAGCGCCGGCCTGCCATCGGGAACCTATCACCTCTACACGGTGGATATGGCTGGCAACGTCAGCGCGGCGGCGAGCGGGGAAGTGGTGATCCTGGGACAAGCGCCGGAAATGCCCGCCGCGTTCGGATAGGCGGGATAGCTGCGACAGCCCTGCGCAAATGCCCGCGAAGCGACGAATGCCGCGCGCGGGCATCGTATAATTCCGCTCAATTCACGATTTTTCAGCGGGTTTTACCTTGTCTGCCGCCTCCCAAGCCACACAGAATCCCATCATCGCCCCGATCGCCGCTGACATGGATGCCGTCAACCGCGTCATCCGGGACCAGCTGCACTCCGACGTGCCGCTGGTGAACCAGATCGCCGAATACATCATCAGCGCGGGCGGCAAGCGGATCCGCCCGGCCCTGGTGCTGCTGATGGCGAATGCGCACGGCTATCGCGGCACCGATCATCATCAGTTGGCCGCGGTCATCGAGTTCATTCATACCGCGACGCTGCTGCACGACGACGTCGTCGACGAATCCTCGCTGCGACGCGGCCGTCAGACGGCCAACGCCATGTTCGGCAACGCGGCTTCGGTGCTGGTCGGCGACTTCGTCTATTCGCGCGCCTTCCAGATGATGGTCGCGGTCGGTAACATGCGGGTGATGCAAATACTGGCGGACGCCACCAACGTGATCGCCGAAGGCGAGGTACTGCAACTCCTGAACATGCACGACCCGGACGTGACCGAGGAGCGCTATCTGCAGGTGATCCGCTCCAAGACCGCCAAGCTGTTCGAGGCGGCCGCGCAGTTGGGTGCGCTGCTGGCTGGCGCATCCGAATCCGATATCGAAGCCGCCGCCGAATACGGCCGCTCGCTCGGCACGGCTTTCCAGTTGATCGACGATGTGCTCGACTATTCCGGCAATGCCGTCGATATCGGCAAGAACGTAGGCGATGATTTGCGCGAAGGCAAGCCGACGCTGCCTCTCATCTATCTGCTCCAGCACGGCACCGCCGAGCAACGCACCTTGGTACGCGCCTGCATCGAAACCGGCGACGAGCAGCATTTCGACGAAGTCTTGGCGGCCATCACGACTTCCGGCGCCTTGGCATATACGCGAGACAAGGCTGAAAAAGCGGCGCGGCGGGCGATCGAATCGATTTCTTCGCTGCACGCTAGTCATTTCAGAGATTCTTTGCTACAATTGTCGGCTTTCGCGGTGGACCGCAATCATTGAGTGTATTCCGCTCGATGGCGGCATCGCAATCGGGGTGTAGCTTAGCCTGGTAGAGCGCTACGTTCGGGACGTAGAGGCCGGAGGTTCGAATCCTCTCACCCCGACCATCTTGCCGGAAATCGTCGACCAACCCGCAATACGTTACGGATAGTCCGTAATGACGCAGCTTCGGTTAATACGACTTCTTATGCAAATTTCTCTGCGGTGACCTTGTGGATACCGTTCCTTTATGGGCGCAAATTCTCGCGCTCGCCATACTGATCTTTCTTTCCGCGTTTTTCTCGATCTCCGAGACTGCATTGATGGCGCTCAATCGCCATCGGGTCAAGCATCTGGCCAAGCGCGGCAACCGCCTGGCCCAGGTCACGCTTTGGCTGCTCGACCGTACCGACCGGGTACTATCGCTGATCCTGATCTCCAATACGCTCATCAATGCCTTGACCACGGCCCTGGTCACCGCCATTGCCATCTCCACCTTCGGCAACAACGAAGCGGTACTGACCATCGCCACCGGCCTGGTCGCCTTCATTCTCATCGTCTTCACCGAGATCACACCCAAGGTGATCGGCGCCACCTATCCGGAGCGCATCGCCCTGCCGACCAGCATCCTGCTCAAACCCCTGATGGCGCTGGCCCGGCCGGCGATCTGGTTCGTCAACCTGTTCGTCTCCAGTTTCCTGAGGCTGCTGCGCATTAAGACCGGCAGCGAAGCGCGCGATCAGCGCGTGTCGCCCGAAGAGCTGCGCTCCATGGTGCTGGAAGGCGGCAACTTCATACCGAAGAAGCACAAAAGCATTTTGCTGAACCTGTTCGACCTCGAAAAGATCTCGGTCGAAGACGTCATGACGCCGCGCTCCCAGGTCGAATCGCTGAATCTCTCGGTACCGGTGGCCGACATCAAGAATCAGTTGATCACCTGCTATCACAACAAATTGCCCGTGCATGAGGGCGAGATCAATCAGATCGTCGGCATCCTGCATATCCGCAAAGCGATCGCCCTGCTCGACCAGGAAAAGGAACTGACGGTCGAGCACTTCCGCGAGTTGCTGACGCCTCCTTATTTCATTCCGCAAGACACCGACGTTTTCACGCAACTTCAATATTTCCAGGAAAACCACGAGCGGCTCGCGATCATCGTCGACGAATACGGCGAAGTCCAGGGACTGGTGACGCTGGAAGACATCATCGAAGAGATGATCGGCGAATTCACGACGTCGATTCCCGGCGGCGCGCGCAACGATGCCTTTTTCTGGGACGCGAACGGCGAGTGCCTGATCGAAGGCGGGGCGACGCTGCGGGATTTGAACAAGCGCCTCGGGCTGGACTTTCCGTTGGACGGCCCGAAAACCCTCAACGGCTTGCTGCTCGAGTTGTTACAGGATATTCCGGATGCCGGCGTCAGCCTGAAGATCGAGAATTGCATCGTCGAAATCGTGCAAGTTCAAAACCAGGCGATCAAAATGGTCAAACTGAAGCGCCCATATAACAAGGCCGTACGCATTGCAACAAATATCGCCGAGCCCTAAATTGTTTCGGACCACACTCCTAAAAGCGTAACATTCCGTCACAATATCTTTACAAATCAGGTGCCTAGAGGCATCATCTAACGCTACTTTGATGTTTTTCGGACGCATTTCTTTCCTACAGACAATATGGCGGCTGTACTCCCCAGCTCAGCTTCAAGCGCCGTCTCCGGTCTTGCGCGCGCACTGCTGCAAGCCGGCCGCCTGTCTGCCGAACAGATAGAAACGCTCAACAAGCAAGCGGCATCGGAAAAGACACCTTTCATCGACGTCCTGCTCCACAGCGGCGGCATCGATGCGCGCGCGCTGGCAGTGTTCTGCTCCGAAACCTTCGGTTATCCGCTGCTCGACCTGTCGTCGCTGAATCTGCAATCGCTCCCGGAAAAGGTGATCGATGCGAAGCTGATGGAAGCGCAGCGCGTGATCGCTCTTTCCAAGCGCGGCAACAAGGTGGCCGTCGCGTTATCCGATCCCACCAACACCCAGGCTCTCGACCAGATCAAGTTCCAGACCGAGCTGGCGGTGGAGCCGGTGATCGTCGAGCATCCGGCGCTCCTGAAGCTGGTCGAGAAGCTCAGCAAGACCGCGGAGCAGGACCTCAAAGACCTGGTGGGCGACGATCTCGAAGTCAATTTCACCGAAGAGGATTTGACCGCGCCGGCCGAGACCGCCGTGGCGGATATCGACGACGCTCCGGTCGTCAAGTTCCTTCAGAAAGTGCTGATGGACGCGATCAACATGGGCGCGTCCGACCTGCACTTCGAGCCTTTCGAAAAGTTCTACCGAATACGTTTCCGCATCGATGGCGTCCTGCGTGAAATCGCCCAGCCGCCGCTCGCGATCAAGGAAAAGCTCGCCTCGCGCATCAAGGTCATTTCCAAGCTCGACATCTCCGAAAAGCGCGTGCCGCAGGACGGCCGCATGAAGCTAGTCGTGTCGAAGACGAAGTCGATCGACTTCCGCGTCAGCACGCTGCCCACGCTGTTCGGCGAAAAGATCGTCATGCGTATCCTCGACGCGACCCAGGCGACGCTCGGCATCGATGCGCTCGGCTACGAGCCCGATCAAAAGGAATTGCTGCTGCATGCGATTCAGCGTCCGTACGGCATGGTCCTGGTGACCGGGCCGACCGGTTCGGGCAAGACGGTGTCGCTCTACACCTGCCTCAACATTCTCAACCAGCCCGGCATCAATATCTCGACCGCCGAGGACCCGGCCGAGATCAACCTGCCGGGGGTCAACCAGGTCAACGTCAACGACCGCGCCGGCCTGACGTTCGCGGCTGCGCTCAAGTCTTTCCTGCGCCAGGACCCGGACATCATCATGGTCGGCGAGATCCGCGATCTCGAAACCGCCGACATCGCGATCAAGGCCGCGCAAACCGGCCACATGGTGTTCTCGACGCTGCACACCAACGATGCGCCGGGCACGCTGACGCGCCTGATGAACATGGGCGTGGCGCCGTTCAATATCGCGTCCTCGGTCATCATGATCACGGCCCAGCGCCTGGCGCGCCGCTTGTGTACCTGCAAGCAGCCGACCTCGATACCCGACGAGACCCTGCTCGAGGCCGGATTCAAGGAAGACGAGCTCGACGGCACTTGGGTCCCCTATAAAGCGGTCGGTTGCGAGCGTTGCAGCGGCAGCGGCTACAAGGGCCGCGTCGGCATCTATCAAGTCATGCCGATTTCCGAGGAAATCGAACGCATCATTCTTGCGCACGGCACCGCACTGGAAATCGAAGAACAGGCCCGGCGCGACGGCATCAGGAATCTGCGCGAATCGGGCTTGCTGAAAGTAAAGCAGGGGTTGACGAGCCTCGAGGAAGTGCTCGGCTGCACCAATGAATAGGGAGACATAGCATGGCTACTGCAGCCGGCAAAGCCGCCAGCGCGCGCGCTTCGAAGGAAATGATCTTCGCCTGGGAAGGCAAGGACAAGGCCGGCAAGGTCGTGCGCGGAGAATTGCGCGCCGACACCGAGTCGATCGTCCGCGCCACCATGCGCAAGCAAGGGGTGATGGTCACCAAGGTCAAGAAGAAGTCGACGCGCGGCGGCGGCAAGGTCCAGGAAAAGGACATCACCCTGTTCACGCGCCAATTGGCCACCATGATGAAGGCTGGCGTGCCGCTGCTCCAATCCTTCGATATCGTCGCGAAGGGCCATGCCAATCCGGCGGTCTCCAAGCTGATCCAGGACATCCGCGCCGATGTCGAAACCGGCACCAGCCTCAATCAAGCCTTCCGCAAATATCCGCTGTACTTCGATCCGCTGTTCTGCAACCTGGTCGCCGCCGGCGAACAGGCCGGTATTCTCGAGGACTTGCTCACCCGCCTGGCGATCTACAAGGAAAAGACGCTGGCGATCAAGGGCAAGATCAAGTCCGCGCTGTTCTATCCGGTGTCGATCCTCGTGGTCGCCTTCGTCGTGACTTCCGTCATCATGATCTGGGTGGTGCCGGCGTTCAAGGAAGTGTTCAAGAGCTTCGGCGCCGACCTGCCGGGGCCGACCCTGATCGTGATGGGGATCTCCGACTATTTCGTCCAGAACTGGTACCTGATCTTCGGCGGCTTGTTCGCCACCCTGTATTTCTTCTTCCAGGCTTGGCGGCGCAGCCCGAAAGTCCAGCGCTTCATGGACCTGGCGCTCCTGAAGGCGCCGATTTTCGGCGCCGTGATACGCAAGGCCACGATCGCGCGCTGGACCCGCACCCTGTCCACCATGTTCGCCGCCGGCGTTCCGTTGGTGGAGTCGCTCGACTCGGTCGGCGGCGCTTCGGGCAACGCCCTGTACGTCGAAGCGACGAAGCGGATCCAGACCGAAGTCAGTACCGGCACCAGCCTCACCGCGGCGATGCAGAATGCAAACGTGTTCCCGAACATGGTGACGCAGATGGTGTCCATCGGCGAGGAATCCGGCTCGCTCGATTCCATGCTGAGCAAGGTCGCCGATTTCTACGAGGCCGAAGTCGATGAAGCGGTCGAATCGCTCTCCAGCCTGATGGAACCGTTGATCATGGTGATTCTCGGCACGCTGATCGGCGGCCTGGTGGTGGCGATGTATCTGCCCATCTTCAAACTGGGAGCCGTGGTTTGATGCTCGACGTTCTCTTGTTCGCCGCGCCGGGCAGCGCCCTGCCGGCGGCCGTCGCCGGCGTGTTCGGTATGTTGATCGGCAGCTTTCTCAACGTCGTCATTCATCGCGTTCCGCAGATGATGCAGCGCGAATCCGACAATTATGTCGCCGAGGAAAGCGGCAAACCCCTGCCGCACACCGACCGCTACAACCTGATCGTGCCGCGCTCGGCCTGCCCCCATTGCGGCCACCAGATCACGGCGCTCGAGAACATCCCGCTTTTCAGCTATCTCGTCCTGGGGGGCAAATGCAGCGCCTGCAAGGCGCCGATCTCCGCGCGCTATCCGATCGTGGAAGTGTTGACCGGCGCGCTGTCCGCGTTGCTGGTCTGGCGCTTCGGAAGCGGAATGGCCGGGCTGGCGACGCTTGTCTTCGCCTATGCGCTGATCGCGCTGACCTTCATCGACGCCGACACGCAATTGCTGCCCGACGACTTGACCTTCCCCCTGCTGTGGCTGGGCTTGCTGGTGAATCTGAACGGCACCTTCGCCCCGCTGCCGGAAGCGGTGATCGGCGCCGCCGCCGGCTACCTCGTCCTGTGGGCTGTCTACTGGGTGTTCAAGCTGACGACGGGCAAGGAAGGAATGGGCTACGGCGACTTCAAGCTGCTGGCCGCGCTCGGCGCCTGGCTCGGATGGAAGATGCTGCCGGTCATCGTGCTGCTGTCCTCGCTGGTCGGCGCTGCCGTCGGCATCGCGCTGATCCTGTTCGCCCGGCACGGCCGCGACAAGCCGATTCCTTTCGGTCCCTATCTGGCAGCCGCCGGATTCATCGCGCTGTTGTACGGCAAGACGATCGTCGCCACCTATCTCGATCACGTCCTGTGAACCGATGAGCATGCCGCCCGCCGCTTCTTCGTTCTCGGTCGGTCTGACCGGCGGCATCGGCTGCGGCAAGACGACGGTGGCCGATCTGTTCGCGGCGCGCGGCGCCTCGGTGATCGATACCGACCTGATCGCGCACGGCTTGACGGCGCCGGGGGGGGCCGCGTTGCCGGCCATCCGAGCGCAATTCGGCGATGCATTCATCGGGCCGGACGGCGCCATGGATCGCAGCCGGATGCGCGCCCATGTCTTCGCCGATCCGACCGAAAAGCAAAAACTCGAAGCGATCCTGCATCCGCTGATCCGGCAGGAAACCGAACGCGCGGCGACGCATGCGGACGGACGCTACGTGATCTTCGTCGTGCCGCTGCTAATCGAATCCGGCACCTGGCGCGAGCGCGTCTCGCGCGTACTCGTGATCGACTGTCCCGAGCAATTGCAAATCGAGCGCGTGATGCGGCGCAGCAGCCTGAGCGAGGCGCAAGTCCGCGCCATCATGGCCGCGCAAGTCTCGCGCGCAACGCGCCTGGCGGCGGCCGACGACACGATTGTCAACGACGGCGATGCCGCCGCCCTGATACCGCAGATCGACCGGCTGCATGCATGTTATTCCCAGCTGGCCGATGAACAACGACGGCGCTAGGGCGCGCCATCATTGGTTGGGGAGATGCCGATCGATGGCACGCCCGAGAGGGAGAATTTGTAATTTCTTGCGGCTTCGTTCAGAATCACGGACTATTGCCCGGCTCAACTTTTCAGGGATGCTATTTTGATCGTCTACGAATACCCTTTCAACGAGCGTATTCGCACGCTGTTGCGGCTGGAAGATCTTTACGAGAAATTCGTTTACTTCTTGCACCAGCAGCATCCCCAGCAGCACCACGTCGCCCTGGCGACGATCTTCGAAATGCTTGAAGTCGCCGGCCGAGCCGATCTGAAATCCGACCTGCTGCAAGAACTCGAGCGCCAGAAGCAGACCCTGCTCGGTTTCAAGTCCCATCCCAACGTCGAAGTCGAACGCCTCGACGCCATACTCGTCGATCTCGACCGCGTCAGCGCCAACCTGATGGCGGCGCAAGGCAAGACCGGCCAGCACATCCGCGACAACGAATGGCTGATGAGCATCCGCGGCCGCACCATCATTCCCGGTGGCGCTTGCGAATTCGACTTGCCGTCCTACTATGCCTGGCAGCATCATTCCGCCGAACAACGCTTCAACGATATCGCCGGCTGGTTCGCGCCGTTGACCCCCTTGTTCGACGCTATCTCGATGGTGTTGCGACTGTTGCGCGAGTCGGGACGCCCGGCGAAAATGATCGCTCAAGCCGGCAGCTACCAGCAGATGTTGCAAGGCAAGGTCTACCAGATGCTGCGCCTGGCGATCGACGAATCGCTCCATGTGATTCCGGAGATCTCGGCCAACAAATACATGCTCTGGGTGCGCTTCACTTCGCAAGACGGCGACATGAAGCCGAAACCGCTGGAAGCCGATGTGCCGTTCGAGCTGTCGCTCTGCAATTTCTGACCATCGAACACGCGAAATCGCCATGCCTACTGTCGTCGATTGCCCGACCTGCGGCAAGAAAGTCGAATGGACCGAGCAGAACAAGTATCGTCCGTTCTGTTCCGAGCGCTGCAAGAAAATCGATCTCGGCGCCTGGGCCGAAGAGAAATACGTGATTCCCTCCCCGCCCGTTCCGGAAGACGACGACAACGCGCCGCAACGCTAAGAGCCCGCTCCCTGTTTGCCCCCGTTCGCGGATTTATCGCGGAAGCTTTCCGATACCGTATTTGCGCAATTTGTTCGCCACCATCGAGTGCGATGTCTTCAGACGTTGCGCCAGCTTGCGGCTCGATGGGAATTCCGCATACAACCGCTCCAGCAGCGTGCGTTCGAAGTGAGCGGTCGCCGCATCCCAATCCTCGAAATCCCCGACGGCAAGCTGCGGCAAGCTCTCCTCGGTCATGATGCTGCTCTCGGCCAGGTCGAGATCGGCCGCCTCGAGGACGTGGGCATCGGTCATGGTCACCGCGCGAAACACGATGTTCTGCAGTTGCCGTACATTGCCCGGCCAGTCGTTGGCCATGAGCGCGGCGCTGGCCGCCGGGTTCAGGCGGCACACCGGCTTTCGTGCCTGGGCGCAGGCGCGTTCGATGAAATGACGCGCCAATAGCAGAATATCGTCGCGCCGCGCGCGCAAGGGCGGCACTTCGATATTGAGCACGTTCAAGCGGTAATAGAGGTCTTCGCGGAACGTCCCTTCAGTCACCATGCTCGCGAGATCGCGATGCGTGGCGCTGATGATGCGGACATCGACCTTGATTTCGCGATCGCCGCCGATGCGGCGGAATTTACCGTCATTCAAGAAACGCAACAACTTGGCCTGCAGGTAAAGCGACATCTCGCCGATTTCGTCGAGGAAGACCGTGCCGCCGTCGGCCATTTCGATCAGTCCCGGCTTGCCGCTGCGCTGGGCGCCGCTGAAGGCTCCCGGCGCATAGCCGAATAATTCGCTCTCGGCCAGGCTTTCGGGCAAGGCCGCGCAATTCAAGGCCAGGAACGGAGCGCCGTTGCGCGCACTGGCGGCATGGCAAGCCTGCGCGACCAATTCCTTGCCGGTGCCGGTCTCGCCTAGAATCAATAAGGGCGCGTCGACCGTCGCTACGCGCGCGGCGCGCGCCTTCAAGGCGCGCATCGGCGCCGACTCGCCGATGATCAGGTGAAAGCCGCTGCCTTCCGAGTGCTGCAATGCATGGATGCGCTCGCCGAGCCGGCGCGGCGCGTGCAGGCTGATCACGCCGCCGACGGTCATGCCGAGGCCGGAGGCGGGCGCCGCGGCCGGCAGTTCCGAGACCGGCGTCACCTCGAACAAGAACGGTTCTCCCTGCAGCAAGACTTCGCGCGCGGGCATGCGAAAACCGCTGCCGACGAGTTCGGCCTCGAGGCGCGCGTCGTCGAACAATTCCCGCACGGTCTTGCCGTACAGGCCGCGCTCGGTGGCATTGGCGACCGCGGCCGCGGCCGCGTTGACGGCGATGATGCGGCCATGCGCATCCACGGCCATCACCGGATCGGCCATGGCGGCCATCAAGGCATCGAGATGCAGGCGGCGGCGCGCGCCGGGAAGGATATCGACCACCTCGACGGCGTTCACGCCGGCCACCGCCAGGCAATCGGCGCGCAACGACGGCAAGGCCTCGCCTGTCAATTCGGGAATGTCGATGAAGACGTGCGGCGGCTCGACCTCGACCGCGACGACGTTCAGGTCGCGGCGCGCCAGCACCGCCAGGATTTCGTGCGCGATACCGACGCGATCGGTGAACTGGACATCTATGCGCATGGGTCGAGAGAATGGAAACGGCTCGCCGCCACTTTAACCGCGCGCCGTATCCGCCGCAAGCAAGCGGAAAAGCAACGCGCGGGCGACGCGCCCCTCTGCGGAGCGGCCGCTGGCAAGACCGTTCAGGCCGGCACTTCGGCGACCGGCTGCACGATCGGGCGATTGATCGATCCGTAACGGTCCATGAACAAGCCTTCCATGTCGATCTCCGGCCGTTTCCCGCTCACCAGATCGGCCAGCACCCGGCCCGAACCGCATGCCATGGTCCAGCCGAGCGTGCCGTGGCCGGTATTGAGGAACAGGTTGCGGTACGGCGTCGGGCCAACGACCGGCGTGCCGTCCGGCGTCATCGGGCGCAGGCCGGTCCAGAATTCGGCCTTCGCCACGTCGCCGCCTTTCGGGAACAGATCGCACACCGAATGCTCGAGCGTCTCGCGGCGGCGCTGCTTCAAGCGCGTGTCGTAGCCCGAGATTTCGGCCGTGCCGCCGACCCGGATGCGGTCGCCGAGGCGCGTGATCGCGACCTTGAAGGTTTCATCCATGACGGTCGATTCCGGCGCGAACTTCGCGTCGACGATCGGCACCGTGATCGAATAGCCCTTGATCGGATAGACGGGAATCCTCACGCCGATCTCGCGCAACAGGATCGGCGAATAGCTGCCGAGCGCCAGCACATAGCTGTCCGCCTTCAATTCGCCGTCCGAGGTCAGCACGCCGGTCACCTTGCCGCCGTCGGCGACCAGGCGCTCGATCGTCACGCCGTAGCGGAAATTCACGCCCAGCTCTTCCGCCATCTTGGCGAGGCGCTGCGTGAACTTGAAGCAATCGCCGGTTTCGTCGCCCGGCAGGCGCAGGGCGCCGACGAATTTCTCGCGCACCTCGGCGAGCGCCGGCTCGATCTTGATGCAAGCCGCCGGATCGAGCACTTCGTAGGGCACGCCGTAGCGGTCGAGAATCGCGGTGTCGCCCTTCGATGCATCAAGTTGCTTGCGGGTGCGGAACAATTGCATCGTGCCTTGCGTGCGTTCGTCGTAGGTGATGCCGGTCGCGGCGCGCAGCTCGGCTAGGCAGTCGCGGCTGTACTCGGCCAGGCGCAGCATGCGGGACTTGTTGATTTCATAGCGGCGCGCGGTGCAATTCATCAGCATCTGGAACACCCAGCGCCACATGTGCGGATCAGTGCTCGGCGTGATCGCGAGCGGACTGTGGCGCATCATGAGCCACTTGATCGCCTTGAGCGGAACCCCCGGGCCGGCCCATGGCGCCGAATAACCCGGAGAGACCTCGCCGGCGTTGGCGTAACTGGTCTCGAGGCCGGCGCCGTCCTGGCGGTCGACGACCGTGACTTCGTGCCCCTGCTTGGCGAGATAGTAGGCCGTTGCCGTGCCGATGACGCCGCTGCCCAATACGATGATTTTCATGGCTCTTCCCTGTGTGTGGACTGGTCTGGTTCTTTCCCTGTGCCGATGCGCCGCGGTGTCATGCGCAACGCGCCGCCTGCCCGCCGCTGCCGCCGATGTACTCGCGCTGATAACGCACGCCCAGGCTGGTCAGGATTTCGTAACCGATCGTGCCGGCGCGTGCGGCGACGGCATCGATAGGATTCTCCGGCGAAATCAGATCGACCGCCATGCCCGGCAAGGCGCGCGCCGGATCGATGGCGCTGACGTCGAGCGTGATCGTATCCATCGAAATGGTGCCGACTTGCGGCACCTCGATGCCGTCGATGAACGCCACGCCGCGATTGCTGGCATTGCGCAGCCAGCCGTCGGCATAGCCGACCGCCACCGTCGCGATGCGAGCGGCGCCGGCGCTCCGATAACGGGCGCCGTAGCCGACGCAATCGCCGGCCGCGATCGTCCGCGTCTGGATGATCCGGCCTTGCAGCCGGACGACGGATTGCATCGGATTGGCGGCGCCGTCGATCGGCGCGACGCCGTACAGGGCGGCGCCCGGGCGCACGAGATCGAAATGGAAGTCCGGGCCCAGGAAGATACCGGAGGAATTGGCGAAGCTCGCCGCACAAGCCGGCAGGCGGGCGCGAAAGGCGTTGAAGCGGTCGAGCTGGATGCGGTTCATCGGGTGCTCCTGCTGCTCGGCGCAAGCGAGATGGCTCATCAGATAGCGCAGCTCGATTCCTTCCAAGCAGTCCGGCATCGCCAGCCAGGCATCGACTTCATCCGGCGACAGTCCGAGCCGCGCCATGCCGGTGTCGACTTGAACGATGGCCGGCAGGCGGCGATTTTCTCGTTGCGCCAGGCGACGCCAGGCGGCAAGCTGGGTCGAACCGTTCAGGACCGGAATCAATCGATGTTGCAGGAATTCGGCGTCGCTGCCCGGCGGCGGACCGTGCAGCACGAAAACTTCGGTATGGGCCGGCAGATGCGGCCGCAGTGTGATCGCCTCGTCGAGATGGGCGACGAAGAACTGGCGGCAGCCCGCGGCCGCCAGTGTCGGCGCCACGTGCACGGCACCCAGGCCGTAAGCGTCGGCTTTCACAACCGCCGCGCACGAGGCGCGCCCGGCACGCTCGCGCAACAAGCAATAGTTGCCGACGATCGCATCGAGATCGATGGTCAGAACTGCACCGGCATGGGATGGTGACTGGATCATTGCTGCCCCTCATCAGAATTGAGAGAGTCCTTGGCAACATCCATGCCTGAATGAATCTTCATTTGAAATCAATGAGTTACGATCAGCCGGGCAAGGCAGGCTCAAACCAATGTACACAAAATGATACAGCAATGGCGGTCAAAGGCCGTATTTGCAGTAAAAATTGGCCGCAAACCCGCATGAATCCTTAAGTGTAAAAGATCGAATACAGCGTATCCAATTTTTTACACTCTCTTGACAGAATGCCGGACAAGCGTAATCAGCATCAACCGCCGTAGCGCACCGCATCGAGCCAGTGAATCAGGGGAATGGTCGCCGGCAGCAAGGGTTCCAGGTCGACGCTTCCTTGCCAGGCAAAGGCTTGCCCTTCGAGGCTTTGCGGTTCGCCGGCCCACTCCCGGCTGATGTAGAAATGCAGGCGCACATGGGCGTGCGGATAGACATGCTCGATCCCGCACCATGGCTCGGCCGAGAGAATGCGAATGCCGAGCTCCTCGACGAATTCGCGCTTGAGCGCATCGAGTATCGGTTCGCCCGGTTCCACCTTCCCGCCCGGGAACTCCCAATAGCCGGCATACGGCTTGCCGTCCGGCCGCTGACCGAGCAAGACGTCGCCGTTGGGCCGCATCAGGATGCCGACCGCTACGTCGATCGGGCGGGAGACAGGTTGGGTCATGGGGAGATAAACGATCGAACGAAGACTTCAATGCGTCTTGCCGGCGTAGTCGCGGGCGAACTGCCAGGCGACGCGGCCGGAACGCGAACCGCGCTGCAACGCCCAGCGCAAGGCTTCGGGACGCGCTTCCTCGATCTGCCGCGGGCCGCAACCGAAATGGCGAAGCCAGTGCGCGACGATATCGAGATAGTCGTCCTGCCGGAACGGGTAGAAGGAAATCCACAGGCCGAAGCGCTCCGACAGCGAGATCTTCTCTTCGACCGTCTCGCCCGGATGGAGATCGCCGTCCTCGGTATGCGTGTAGCCGGCATTGTCCGACATGCGCTCCGGCATGAGGTGACGCCGGTTCGAGGTCGCGTAGATCAGCACATTGTCCGACTGCGCGGCGATGCCGCCGTCGAGCGCGACCTTCAATGCCTTGTAGCCGACCTCGCCTTCCTCGAACGAGAGATCGTCGCAGAAGATGACGAAACGCTCCGGCCGTTCCGCGACCAGATCGACGATGTCGGGCAGGTCGGCCAGGTCGTTCTTGTCGACTTCGATCAGCCGCAATCCCTGGCCGGCGAAACGATTCAGGCAAGCCTTGATCAGCGAGGATTTGCCGGTGCCGCGCGCCCCGGTCAGCAGCACGTTGTTGGCGGGCAGACCGGCCACGAATTGCTTCGTGTTCTGCTCGATCTGCCGCTTTTGTTCGTCGACGTTATGCAAATCCTCGAGCGCGATCGGGGCGATATGCCGCACCGGCTGCAGATACCCGATGCCGTCTCCGCCCTGCTTGCGCTTGCGCCAGCGGAAGGCGATGCCGGCATTCCAGTCGGGCGCCGCGCCTGCCTGCGGCAGCAACGCCTCGACGCGGGCCAGCACAGCTTCGGCGCGCGCCAGGAACTTGTCCAGTGCATCGCTCATGGCGCCGGCCTCAGGAGCGGTAATCCGCGTTGATCGAGACGTAATCGTGCGACAGGTCGCAAGTCCAGATGGTCGCCGCCGCGTCGCCGCGGCCGAGCACGACGCGCACCGTGATTTCGCTCTGTTTCATGACGCGCTGGCCGTCGGCCTCCTGGTAGTCCGGATTGCGGCCGCCGTTCTTCGCGACCCATACGTCGTCGAGATAAAGATTCAGCTTCGTCACGTCGAGATCGTCGACGCCGGCATAACCGACCGCCGCCAGGATGCGGCCGAGGTTGGGATCGGAAGCGAAGAAAGCGGTCTTCACCAGCGGCGAATGGCCGATCGAGTAGGCGATCTTGCGGCATTCCTCGACGCTTTTGCCGCCTTCGACCGTGATCGTCATGAACTTGGTAGCGCCTTCGCCGTCGCGTACGATCATTTGCGCGAGCTCTTGCGACAAGGCGGTAACGGCTTGCGCCAGCGCCGCGTATTCGGGCGTGTCGATGTCGTTCACTTCGAGCTGCGAAGTGCCGGTGGCGATCAGCATGAAGGAATCGTTGGTGGAGGTGTCGCCGTCGATCGTGATGCAGTTGAACGACCGGTCGGCGGCTTGCTTGAGCATGTGCTCGAGCACCGGCTGCGCGACCTTGGCGTCGGTCGCGACATAGCCGAGCATGGTCGCCATGTTCGGCTTGATCATGCCGGCGCCCTTGGAAATGCCCGTCAGCGTCACCGTCACGCCGTTGATCACGACCTTGCGCGAGGCCGCCTTCGGCTGCGTGTCGGTGGTCATGATCGCCTCGGCGGCGTTGAGCCAGTTGTCTTCCTTGAGGTTGGCGATCGCCTGCGGCAAGCCCGCCTGGATGCGTTCGACCGGCAGCGGCTCGAGAATCACGCCGGTCGAGAACGGCAGGATCTGCGACGGCTCGCAGCCGAGCAATGCGGCCAGCGCCGCGCAGGTGGCGTTCGCGTTCGCCAGGCCGGTCTCGCCGGTGCCGGCATTCGCATTGCCCGTGTTCACGACCAGCGCCCGGATCGGCGCGCCAGAAATCCGCGCGCCTTCCAGGTGCGCCTTGCACACCTGGACCGGGGCGGCGCAAAAACGATTCAGCGTGAAGACGCCGGCCACGGTCGCGCTCGGCGCGAGCCGCATCACGAGCAAGTCCTTGCGGTTGGCCTTGCGGATGCCGGCCTGGGCGAAGCCGAGTTCGATGCCGGCGACGGAATGGAGATCGGAAGCGACAGGGAGAGGAAGATTGACGGCCATGGAAGTCGAATCGGAAAAAGGGGTGGAATCAGGGTGTAATTGTAATCGCTGGCACCAACGAAAAAGGGGAACCGAGTTCCCCTTTTTCGCTTGGCATCGGCGCGCTCAGCCCAGCTTGCCGTGGCATTGCTTGTACTTTCTGCCGCTGCCGCAGGGGCAAGGGTCGTTGCGCCCGACCTTGGGCAGGGCATTGACGACCTGCCGGCCGCCCTCGTCCGCATGCGCGGTCGGCGCCAGCAGCTCCTCCGGCGCGGCGTTCGGATTGAAATCCGCATGCTCGTAATGCACGTTGCTGACCTGCGATTGCGCCAGCTGCTCCTCTGCCGCCTCGACTTCTTCGCGCGACTGGATGCGCACCGTCATGACAACGCGGATCACTTCGTTCTTGATCATGTCCAGCATCTGGCCGAACAATTCGAAGGCTTCGCGCTTGTACTCCTGCTTGGGGTTCTTCTGCGCATAGCCGCGCAGATGTATGCCTTGGCGCAGGTGGTCGAGTGCCGCCAGGTGCTCGCGCCAATGCGTATCGATGCTCTGCAACATGATGCTGCGCTCGAAGCCGGCGAACGACTCCTTGCCGACCAGCGCGACTTTCGCCTCGTAGGCCTCGTCGGCGGCCGCCAGCACGCGCTGCAGCAGGTCTTCGTCGCTCAGGTTCGGTTCGGCGACCAGCATCTTCGATACCGGCACCTCGAGCTGCCATTCGGCGGCGAGCGCGGTCTCGAGGCTCTTGATGTCCCACTGCTCCTCCATCGACTCCGCCGGCACGTAGGTGCGGAACAGGTCGGTGAAGACGCCGTGGCGCAGCGAGGCGATCAATTCGGACACGTTCTGCGATTCGAGCAATTCGTTGCGCTGCTGGTAGATCACGCGGCGCTGGTCGTTCGCGACGTCGTCGTATTCGAGCAATTGCTTGCGGATATCGAAGTTGCGCGCTTCGACCTTGCGCTGCGCCGATTCGATCGAGCGGGTGACGATGCCTGCCTCGATCGGTTCGCCTTCCGGCATCTTCAGGCGGTCCATGATCGCGCGCACGCGGTCGCCGGCGAAGATGCGCAGGAGCGGATCGTCGAGCGACAAATAGAAGCGCGAGGAACCCGGATCGCCCTGGCGGCCGGAACGGCCGCGCAGCTGGTTGTCGACGCGGCGCGACTCGTGGCGCTCGGTGCCGATGATGTGCAAGCCGCCGGCGCCGACCACGTGATCGTGCAACGATTGCCATTCGTCGCGCAGCTTCTGCGACTTCAGCTGCTTTTCGGTCTCCGTCAGGTTGGCGTCGGCCTCGATCAGCTGGATCTGCTTCTCGACGTTGCCGCCCAGGACGATGTCGGTGCCGCGGCCGGCCATGTTGGTCGCGATCGTGACCATCTTCGGACGGCCTGCCTGGGCGACGATCTCGGCTTCGCGCGCATGCTGTTTCGCATTGAGCACGTTGTGCGGCAGCTTGGCCTTGGTCAGGATGGCCGAGATCAGTTCGGAATTCTCGATCGAGGTCGTGCCGACCAGCACCGGCTGGCCGCGCTCGTAGCAGTCCTGGATGTCGGCGACCACCGCGTTGTACTTCTCCTGCGCCGACTTGTAGACCTGGTCCTGGCGATCCTTGCGCTGGCTCGGCTTGTTGGGCGGAATGACGACGGTCTCGAGGCCGTAGATTTCCTGGAACTCGTAGGCTTCGGTGTCGGCGGTACCGGTCATGCCGGCCAGCTTGCCGTACATGCGGAAGTAATTCTGGAACGTGATCGAGGCCAGCGTCTGGTTCTCGTTCTGGATGCGCGCGCCTTCCTTGGCTTCCACCGCCTGGTGCAAGCCGTCGGACCAGCGACGGCCGACCATCAGGCGGCCCGTGAATTCGTCGACGATGATGACTTCGCCGTTCTGCACGACGTAGTGCTGGTCCTTGTGGTACAGCGTATGCGCGCGCAGGGCGGCATACAGGTGATGGATCAGCAGGATGTTGGCCGGATCGTAGAGCGAGGCGCCTTCCGGCAGCAAGCCCATCTTGGTCAGGATCTGCTCCGCCTTCTCGTGGCCGGCCTCGGTCAGCAGCACCTGGTGCGATTTCTCGTCCTTGGTGTAGTCGCCGGGCACTTCGACCTTGCCCTTGCCGTCCGGCGTTTCCTCGCCGATCTGCAGGGTCAGCAGCGGCGGCACCGCGTTCATCTTCATGTACAGCTCGGTATGGTCTTCCGCCTGGCCCGAGATGATCAGCGGCGTACGCGCCTCGTCGATCAGGATCGAGTCCACCTCGTCGACGATCGCGAACGACAGGCTGCGCTGCACACGGTCGGCGACATCGTAGACCATGTTGTCGCGCAGATAGTCGAAACCGAACTCGTTGTTGGTGCCGTAGGTGATGTCGGAAGCGTATGCCCGCTGCTTCGTGGCATGATCCATCTGCGACAGGTTGACGCCCGTGCTCAGACCGAGCCAGCCATACAGCTTGCCCATCCACTCGGCATCGCGCTGCGCGAGATAATCGTTGACGGTCACGACATGCACGCCCTTGCCGGCCAGGGCATTCAAGTAGACGGCCAGCGTCGCGGTCAGCGTCTTGCCCTCGCCGGTGCGCATCTCGGCGATCTTGCCGTAATGCAGGACCATGCCGCCGATCAGCTGCACATCGAAGTGGCGCATCTTCAATACGCGCTTGCTCGCTTCCCGGCACACGGCAAAGGCTTCGACGAGAATGTCGTCCAGCGTCGCGCCCTGAGCGATGCGCTCCTTCAATTCGGGAGTCTTGGCCTGCAACTCGGCGTCGGCAAGCCTTTCCATCGCCGGTTCGAGCGCATTGATCTCGCGGACGGTCTTTTGATATTGCTTGAGCAGGCGCTGGTTGCGGCTACCGAAAATCTTGGTCAGTAATGACATGCTTGAGTTTTATAAAGACGGCAGTACAGTGACAACGCCCATGCGTGTTGTTCTGATTCGGAGTTGCACGCAACAGGCCGGAATTTAGCTAAACCACGGATTTTATCATGCGGTCTTCGCCAGATTGGGGTTAATCGGCGAGAAACAATAGGCGACGGCCCAGGCGTGTCAAATCGCCCGGAACGCGGAGACGAGGGAATGAAGCCAGGCCGATGCGAGAGCCGCGCGACCTCGGCTAACGCTTGCCGGCCAGGGCCGCCAGCCGGGCCTGATCGGCGCCGGCGGACAGGAACTTGTGCGGGTTCTGGGGCACGTTGCGCACAAGGACTTCGAAATGCAGATGGGCGCCGGTCGAGCGCCCGGTCGAGCCGATCGTGGCGACCTGCTGGCCGCGCCTGACGATATCGCCGATCTTGACGAACACCTTGGAGGAATGCGCGTAGCGGGTGACGATATCGTTGCCGTGGTCGATCATGATCATGTTGCCGAATTCGGGATGATATTCCGAGGCGACGACCACGCCGCCGGCAGCCGCGAGGATCGGCGTGCCGACTGGCGCCGCGAAATCGATGCCTTCATGAAACGCCTGGCGTCCGGAAAAAGGGTCGAGCCGCCAGCCGAAACCCGAGGCGTTGTAACTCACGTTGACGGGTTGGATGGTAGGAAGGAACTTGGAGCGGATCTTGTCGGACATGAGCGCCGTCTCGACGACATTCATGTAATCCGCACGATGTTCGACATCGCGCGCCAGGATGTCGAGCGACTTCTGGAATTCCTCCATGGTCAGGTCGCGCGCCGCACGGTCCGCGCTGCTCGCGCTTTCCATGCCTCCGCGCCCCGGCTTTTCCTTGAAGTTGAATTCCTCCGGCTTGACGCCGGCCAGTCCCTGCACGCGCTCGCCGAGCGCGTCGAGTCGCATCAATTGCGCCTGCATCTCGCCGAGCCGCATCGCCATGGCGGCGAGGTTCTCCTTGACATACCGATCCTTCTTGCTGGCGTCATCCTGTGTCGCCGAGGCGACGATGTCTTGCACGAACGGCAGCTTGAGCTCCGTCGCGTAACGAATGGTGAAGTAATAAAGCAGGGAAGCGGCCGCGAGCACCGATACGGCAAAGACGAACATCATCAGAACGAGATGCCTGGAACCCAGTGTTACGGACTTCGTTGAAAAACGGGGGTGCAGCAGAATGATTTGCATGCAAACTCCTCTGTCTCGTCCATCGTGAGGAGGTGTGATAAGGTTTCGGCATGGCCAAGTCGACCAACTTCATTCCTCATCCACCGCGCGCCCGCTCGGTGCCAACCGCAACCGGCGCTGTCGATTTCTTGCGTTCGCACGACAAGATGTCCGTCATCCTGCCGACGCTCAAGCGCCTGGCCGCCATCCGGAAAGATTGTTCGGCCCTGCTGCCCGCGCTGTTCGAAACCTGCTCGGTACTGCATCTCGCCGAAGGCCAGCTGACCTTGGCGGCGCCGAATGCCGCGCTGGCTACGCGCCTCAAGCAGCAGTTACCGAAACTGCAAGACGGCTTGCTGCAGCGGGGCTGGCAGGTTAACGCAATCCGTATCAAAGTGCAAGTTTCGCAACCTGCGGAAAAACCGCCAACCTTCAGACAACGATCGCTTTCAAAACAAGCACTTGCATCGTTTTCCAGTCTAGCCGACGCGCTCGAGGATACGCCTCGTAACCAAGCCTTGAAGATGGCTATCGCCGCGATGGTGAAGGCCCGTCAAGCGGGAAGTTAATCGATACAGGTGATCCGGCGACGACGTTGCGTATCCTGGCTTGAAGCACAGCGCGCCCAAGCCGGATACTCGCCTTGGTATTTTTGACAATCCTCGTCTTGCTGGGCGGTAATCCAGTATTTTTCACTATACTCCCTCACCGGCCGTTTTCAAGGAATTTTGAGTAAGGACTGCCTCACCGGATTCGCGGCGTGACATCGAGGCGACACGGGAACCGATTGAACGCTAGTTCAGCGCCCACTCCTGGCCGACTTGGCGGGCGTAGCTTTCCGGCGCCGTCTCGAGCGCGTCGAAACTGACGATCTCATAGGCATCGGGTTGGGCCAGCAAGGCGCGCAGCAATTGATTGTTGAGCGCATGGCCGGACTTGTGGGCCGTGTAGGCGGCCAGGAAGGGATGTCCGATCAGGTACAGGTCGCCGATCGCATCCAGGATCTTATGGCGCACGAATTCATTTTCGTAGCGCAGCCCGTCCGGGTTGAGAATCCGGTATTCATCCATCACGATCGCGTTCTCGAGCGAACCGCCGCGTGCCAGGCCGATCCCGCGCAGCATCTCGACTTCCTGCATGAAGCCGAAGGTGCGCGCGCGCGCGATTTCCTTTACATAGGAGTCGACTTCGAAATCGACTTCCGCGATCTGGCCCGTGCCGTCGACGGCGGGATGCTTGAACTCGATGAAGAACCGCAGCTTGAAGCCGTTGTAGGGTTCCAGGCGCGCCCATTTCTCCTGATCGCCCTTGCCATCGCGCACGTCCACCGGCTTTTTGACGCGAATGAATTTCTTGGGTGTGTTCTGCTCTTCCAGGCCCGCCTGCTGCAAGAGAAAGACGAAAGAAGAGGCCGAGCCATCCATGATCGGGATTTCCTCGGCGGTCACGTCGATATACAGGTTATCGATGCCGAGGCCGGCGCAAGCCGACATCAGGTGCTCGACCGTCGAAACCTTGGCGCCGTTCCGGTCGAGCGTCGACGCCAGCCGCGTATCGCCGACCATGGTGGCGCTCGCAGGCAGATCGACGATCGGATCCAGGTCGACGCGGCGGAACACGATGCCGGTGTCGGGCGCGGCCGGACGCAGGGTCAGTTCCACCTTGGTGCCGGAGTGCAGGCCGACGCCGACGGTCTTGACGATTTGCTTGATGGTGCGTTGCTTGAGCATCCATGCATTATAACAATGGCCGCTCTTTACCGTTGTTACCGGCCGTAACCGCGGCCGCCATGCGAACATAGCGGCAGCCTTCAAAGAAAACGGCGTCGCGAGACGATCGCGGCGCCGCTTTTTCTTCATCGACGGAAACCGCCGATCGGCTTAGCCGAGCTGGGACACCATGGTCTCGGCATTCGACACTTCGAACTTGCCCGGCTGCTCGACGTTCAACTGCTTCACCACGCCATCGTCGACCAGCATCGAATAACGCTGCGAGCGTGTGCCCATGCCGAACTTGCTGAAATCGGCGTCCAGGCCGAGCGCCTTGGTGAAGGCGGCATTGCCGTCGGCCATCATGCGCACGATCCCGGTCGCCTTCTGGTCGCGGCCCCAAGCGCCCATCACGAACGCATCGTTGACCGAAATGCACCAGATTTCGTCGACGCCCTTCGCCTTCAGGGCGTCGGCGTGCTTGATGTAACCGGGCACATGCTGAGCCGAGCAGGTGGGGGTGTAGGCGCCTGGCAGGCCGAAGATCGCGATCTTCTTGCCCTTGACCAGGTCGGCCACGTTGAAGGTGTTCGGACCGAGCGAGCAGCCTTCGGTCGCGGTTTCGATGAATTCGGACAAGGAGCCTTCCGGCAGGCGGTCGCCGATCTTGATGGTCATGATCAATCCTCACATTGATAATTTGTACAGAACCGGAAGTATGCACTGTTCCGTCCGGCTTTGCAGCCCCGCCGAAGGAAACGCCCCGGCCGCAGCCGGGGCGCCATCAGGAATCAACGGCGTTTCGCTTTAGTCGGCTTGCTTGCGCAGGAAGGCCGGAATGTCGTAAGTCTCCATCCCGTTCTTCTCGAGCGCGCGCACCGTTTCCGATGCCGACTCGCGGCGCCATACCGCCGGCGCCTTCAAGCCGTCGAAGGACGGCGCATGCGGCTGGGCGGCGCCCTGGTTCAGCGCGCCGGTGTTCGCCATCATCGGCTCGTTGTGCGTGCCGGTGCGCAGGATCGGGGTCTGCACCAGTTGCACGTTCTTGCGGCCGCGGCCGAGGCCGGTCGCCACCACGGTGACGCGGATGTCGTCGCCCATCGTGTCGTCGTAGGCGATGCCTTGCGCGATCGACGCGTCGGGAGCCGCGAAGGCGCGCACCGTCGCCATGACTTCCTTGATTTCCTTGCCCTTGAGGCTGCGGCTGGCCGTCACGTTGACCAGCACGCCGCGCGCGCCGGACAGGTCGATGCCGTCCAGCAGCGGCGACGCGATCGCCTGCTCGGCCGCGATGCGCGCGCGATCCACGCCGTGCGCCGTCGCCGTGCCCATCATGGCCTTGCCCTGCTCGCCCATGATGGTCTTGACGTCGTTGAAGTCGACGTTGATGTGGCCCGGCACGTTGATGATCTCGGCGATGCCGGCCACCGCGTTGTTCAGCACGTCGTCCGCATGCTGCAGCCATTCGATCATGCTGTCGTCCTCGTAGATCTCTTCCAGCTTTTCATTGAGGATGATGATCAGCGAATCGACGTGCTGGGACAGCGCCTCGATGCCCTGCTCGGCGATCTCCATGCACTTCTTGCCCTCGTAGGAGAACGGCTTGGAGACGACCGCGACGGTCAGCGCCCCCAGCTCCTTCGCCACTTCCGCGACGATCGGCGCCGCGCCGGTGCCGGTCCCGCCGCCCATGCCGGCCGCAATGAACACCATATGCGCCCCGCGCAAGGCGTCCTCGATGCGCGCGCGCGACTCCTCGGCCAGTTGGCGGCCGACGTCGGGACGCATGCCGGCGCCGAGGCCGGTCTCGCCGATCTGGATCACGTTATGCGCCTTCGATTGCTGCAGCGCCTGGGCGTCGGTATTGGCGGCGATGAATTCCACCCCCGAGACGCCCTTGTTGATCATGTGTTGCACGGCATTGCCGCCGGCGCCGCCGACACCCACCACCTTGATGACAGTGCCCGCGTTTGCGTTGTCGATCATATCGATTTCCATGTTGACTCCTTGATGAGTGCAGTTTTCAGTGGCTAGGCCTCACGCGGTGTGACGACTAGCCGCTGCTAACTGCAAGTTGTTAACTTTTGTGGGACAGAGTTCGCGAGGCGCCGCAGCGCGACGACTTACTCCATCCTCAACACTATGTAAAAAAGAAATCAAAAGTTCCCCAAGAACCACTCCTTCATGCGCTGCCAGATCGCCTTCATCGAACCGTCCTGACGCGTGACGATATGGCCGCGCAGATACTGCTTCTTCGCTTCCAGCAGCAGGCCGAGCACCGTCGCGTAGCGCGGGCTGCGCACGACGTCGGCGAGCTGGCCGCTGTATTCGGGCGTGCCGAGCCGGGCCGGCTTGAGGAAAATATCCTCCGCCAATTCCACCATGCCCGGCATCATCGCCGTGCCGCCGGTCAGCACGATGCCCGACGACAGCACTTCTTCGTAGCCGGATTCGCGCACCACCTGGTGCACCAGCGCGAACAATTCTTCGACGCGCGGCTCGATCACGGCCGCCAGCGCCTGGCGCGACAAGGTGCGCGCGCCGCGATCGCCGAGTCCGGGCACCTCGAGCGTCTCGCTCGGGTCGGCCAGCACCTGCTTGGCCACGCCGTAGCGCAGCTTGATCTCTTCCGCTTCCGCCGTCGGCGTGCGCAAGGCCATCGCGATATCGTTGGTGATCTGGTCGCCGGCGATCGGGATCACCGCCGTGTGGCGGATCGCGCCCTCGGTGAAGATCGCGATATCGGTCGTGCCGCCGCCGATGTCGACCAGCACCACGCCGAGTTCCTTCTCGTCCGAGGTCAGCACCGCGTCGGCGGACGCCATCGGCTGCAGGATCAGGTCGGAAACCTCGAGTCCGCAGCGGCGCACGCACTTGACGATGTTCTGCACCGCCGACACCGCGCCGGTGACGATATGCACTTTCACCTCGAGCCGGATGCCGCTCATCCCGATCGGTTCGCGCACGTCTTCCTGGCTGTCGACGATGAATTCCTGCGGCACCGTGTGCAGCAACTGCTGGTCGGTCGGGATATTGACCGCCTTGGCCGTTTCGATCACGCGCGACACGTCGGCCGCGGTGACTTCCTTGTCCTTGATCGCGACCATCCCGCTCGAATTGAAGCTGCGGATATGGCTGCCGGCGATGCCGGTGAAGACGTTGCGGATCTTGCAGTCGGCCATCAGCTCGGCTTCCTCGAGCGCGCGCTGGATCGACTCGACGGTCGCCTCGATGTTGACGACCACGCCTTTCTTCAAGCCCTTCGATTCGTGCTGGCCGAGGCCGATGACTTCATGCCTGCCGTTGGGCAGCACTTCCGCCACCACGGCCACCACCTTCGAAGTGCCGATGTCGAGACCGACGATCAGGTTTTTTGCGTCTTTTGTCATGTGGTTCTACTTCACCCGTTTCAATTCCTTATCGGCGCTCAGCGTCAAGCCGCTCGCCTTCAACGCCAATCCGTTCGGATAGCGCATGTCCACGCTCTCGATCCGGTCCTGCAGCAGCGTCAGCAGTCTCGGATAGACCTTCACGAAGCGGTCGACGCGTTCGCGCAGCGTGGTCCGGCTCTGTTCCCGGCCGAGTTCGATCGTCATGCCGTTGTTCAACCTCACCGACCATGCATACCGCCCCGACAGATGCAAGCCTTCCGGCGCCAGGCTCACCGGCGCGAACCATTGCCGCAGTTCCTGGAAGCGGGCCACCACTTCCTTCTCGCTGCCGTCGGGTCCGCCGAACTCGGCCAGCTCCGCGTCCTCTTCCGCCTCCGCCAGGTTGGCGGTGAATATCTCGCCCTTCACCGACAACAGGCGGCCGTCGTCCCCCCAGGTGCCGAGCGGCATATGCTCTTCCAGCGTCACGATCAGGCGGTTCGGCCATTCGCGCCGCACGCTCGCCTTGCGCACCCACGGCACCGCTTCGAAGGCGGAACGCACGGCATCGAGATCGGCCGTGAAGAAATTTCCCCTGATGCGCGGCAGCGCCGTCGCGCGCACCGTCGACGGATCGATGTGCCGCAGCGGCGTCGCCGCGCCGGACGCTTCCACGCCCTCGACACGGATCACTTTCAACGTGAACATCGGCCGTTGCGCGATCCACCACAAGCCGGCCGCCAGCAATGCGAGCACGAGCAGGCCGAACAAGGCGTTCGCTGCCGCATTCAACATTTTGACGTCGTGCCACATGGCGGTCGCTCTCCTTCCCTTTGCTCAGGCCGGTTTCCAATCGCTCGACGGCTTCAGTTCGAGCCGCGCCGCGCGCAGGATCTGCACGCACAAATCCTCGTAACTGATGCCCGCCGCCTTGGCCGCCATCGGCACGAGAGAATGTCCCGTCATGCCGGGCGAGGTATTGATCTCCAGCAGGAAGGGTTCGTTGTCGGATGCGCGCAGCATCACATCGACGCGCGCCCAGCCGGCGGCTCCCACGGCATTGAAGGCGCGCACCGCGATCGACTGGATGCGCTTGGTCAGTTCCTCGTCGAGCGGCGCCGGGCACAGGTACTGCGTGTCGTCGCTGAAGTACTTGTGCTCGTAGTCGTAATTGCCCTGCGGCGCGCGAATCTCGACGATCGGCAAGGCTTTCGCGTCGCGTCCGCTGCCGAGGATCGGCACCGTCAACTCGCGGCCGCTGATGAACTCCTCCGCCAGCACCACGTCGTCGTACTTCGCGCACAGATCGAAGCCGCCGCGCATGTCGGAATACCCGGCCACCTTGGAGATGCCGATGGTCGAGCCCTCGTGCGGCGCCTTCAGCATCAACGGCAGTCCGAGCTCGTCCGGCACCAGGCGCAATTCCTCGTTGGTCGCATTCCGGGCGTCGAGCACGGTGAAACGCGGCGTCGGCAAGCCGTAGTTCTGCCAGATGCGCTTGGTCATCACCTTGTCCATGCCGATCGAGGACGCCATCACGCCGGAACCGGTATAGGGAATGCCGAGCTGCTCGAGCACTCCTTGCAGCGTGCCGTCCTCGCCGTAGCGGCCGTGCAGCGCGATGAAGACGCGATCGAACTTCTCGGCCGCCAGCTCGGCGATGCCGCGCTGTCCAGGATCGAACGGATGGGCATCGACACCCTTGCTGAGCAACGCCTGCAGCACGCCCTTGCCCGACATCAGGGAGACTTCGCGTTCGGCGGAACGTCCGCCGAACAGCACACCGACTTTTCCGAATTCATTGCTCATTTCGTTACGCTTCCTAGGGTTTCTGGGCCGCCTGCGCCACCTGGCCCACGAGTCTGGCCGGCACGGCGCTGATCGAACCGGCGCCCATCGTGATGACGACATCGCCATCCCTGGCGATGCTCAAGACGGTGTCCGGCATGTCGTTGATCTCTTCCACGAAAACAGGTTCCACCTTGCCGAGCACGCGCAGCGCGTGCGCTAGGGCGCGGCCGTCGGCGGCGACGATCGGTGTCTCGCCGGCCGGATACACTTCCGCCAACACCAAGGCGTCGACCGTGGACAACACTTTCACGAAATCCTCGAACAGGTCGCGCGTACGCGTAAAGCGATGCGGCTGGAAGGCAAGCACGATGCGGCGGCCCGGGAATGCGCCGCGCGCGGCGGACAGGGTCGCGGCCATTTCGACCGGGTGGTGGCCGTAGTCGTCGACCAGCGTGAAGGCGCCGCCGGCCGGCAGCCGCACTTCGCCGCAACGCGTGAAGCGGCGGCCGACGCCGCCGAATTCCGCGAGCGCCTTCCGGGTCGCCTCGTCGTCCACGCCGAGTTCGCGCGCGATGGCGATCGCCGCGCAGGCGTTCTGCACGTTGTGCATGCCGGGCTGGTTGAGCCGGAACAGCGTCGGTGCGTAGTCTTCCTGGTGCACCGTGAATTCCATCATGCCGTCCACCGCCTTGGCGTCGGCCGCGCGCACCTGCGCCTCCGGATGGAAGCCGTAGGTCACCACCGGCGTCGAGATGAAGGGCATGATCTCGCGCACGCTGGCATCGTCCATGCAAACGACGGCGACGCCGTAGAACGGCATGCGCTGCGTGAATTCGATGAAAGCCTGCTTCAGCTTGGCGAAGCTGTGGCCGTAGGTCTCCATGTGGTCGGCATCGATGTTGGTGATGACTTCGATGCATGGCGCCAGGTTGAGGAACGAGGCATCCGATTCGTCGGCCTCGACCACGATGAAATCGCCCTTGCCGACCTTGGCGTTGGCGCCGGCCTTGTTGAGGCGGCCGCCGATCACGAAGGTCGGATCGAGCCCGCCCTCGGCGAGCACGCTGGACACCAGGCTGGTGGTGGTGGTCTTGCCGTGGGTGCCGGCGATCGCGATGCCTTGCTTCAGGCGCATCAGCTCGGCCAGCATCACGGCGCGCGGCACGATGGGAATGCGGCGCGCGCGCGCCGCCAGCACTTCCGGATTGTCCTGCTTCACCGCGGTCGACGTGACGATCGCGTGCGCATCGACGATGTTGTCGGCGGCGTGGCCGTATTTCACGCCGGCGCCGAGCTGCTCCAGGCGTTGCGTCGCCGCGTTTCTGGACAGATCCGAACCGGTGATCTTGTAGCCCTGGTCGAGCAGGACCTCGGCGATGGCGCTCATCCCGGCGCCGCCGATACCGACGAAATGAATATTCTTGACCTTGTGTTTCATGCCGGTTTCCCCGCGTCGGCGGACCCTTCCGCCAATTCTTCCAATATCCCTGCGATCGCCTCGTTGGCGTTGCGCTGTCCGATCGCGTAAGCCGCGTCGGCCATCTTCTGGCAGGTGGCGCGCGTCAGCGATCGCAGCAGCGCCGCCACCCGCTCCGCCGTCAACTCGCTTTGCGGCACGTGCATCGCGGCCGACTGTCTCGCCATCCAGATCGCGTTGTCGCGCTGATGCGAGGTGGTCGATGCCACGAACGGCACCAGCACGCTGGCGACGCCGGCCGCCGTCAATTCCGACACCGTGATCGCGCCGGCGCGGCAGATCACGAGATCGGCCTGGGCATAGCGGCGCGGCATATCGTCGATGAAGTCGACGACCTCCGCCTCGACGCCGGCTTGCGCATAGGCGGCGCGCAAGGCATCGATATGCTTCGCGCCCGACTGGTGGGTGACGATCGGACGATGATCGGCCGGCACCTGAGCGAGCGCCGCCGGCAGGCATTCGTTCAACACCTTCGCCCCGAGGCTGCCGCCGACCACCAGCACGCGCAACGGGCCTTCGCGCTTCATGTAGCGTTCGTCGGGCGCCGGCAACGCCAGGATTTCCTTGCGCACCGGATTGCCGGTCACGACCGCCTTGCCGGCGGCCTTGCCGAAATCGGCGGGAAACCCGAACAGCACGCGCTGCGCGAATGGCGTCAGCGCCTTGTTCGACAGCAGCAGCGCGGCATCCGCATTGACCAGCGCGAGCGGAATGCCGCGCAGCCTGGCCGACATGCCGCCGGGCACGGTCACATAGCCGCCCATGCCCAGCACCACGTCCGGCTTGCGACTGCCCATGATGCCGAAGCAGCGGAAATAGCCGGCCACCAGCTTGAATGCGCCGGTGATCGTGTGCATCGGGCCCTTGCCGCGCAGGCCGGTGAAATCGATTGCGTCCATCTCGATGCCGTGTTTCGGGACGATCGTTCCTTCCATGCCGCTCCTGGTGCCGAGCCACGACACTTGCCAGCCGCGCGCGCGCATCGTTTCCGCGATCGCGAGTCCCGGGAAGATGTGGCCACCGGTGCCGGCCGCCATGATCAGGAGGCGTTTGCTCATATGCGCCCTCCGCGCATAAGAATGCGATTTTGGTTCCGGCCGGTCGCTTCCGCGACCTTAACTTTGCTGCGCAAAGTTAGCCTCCACCGAAACAGGGTTCCATTCATATGCGCCCTCCGCGCATAAGAACCCTGTTTTCATAATCGATGCGCAGCAGGATCGCCATTCCCACGCAATTGATCAGCACGCCCGAACCGCCGTAGCTCATCAACGGCAGGGTCAGTCCCTTGGTCGGCAACAGGCCGAGATTGACGCCCATGTTGATGAAGGCCTGGACGCCGATCCAGATGCCGATGCCCTTCGCGGCCAGGCCGGCGAACGTCAGGTCCAGCGCGATCGCCTGGCGGCCGATGTCGAAGGCGCGCTTGACGATCCAGTAGAACATCAGCACGACCACCAGCACGCCGGCGAAGCCGAGTTCCTCGCCGATCACGGCCAGCAGGAAGTCGGTATGTGCTTCCGGCAGGTAGTGCAGTTTCTCGACGCTGCCGCCGAGCCCGACGCCGAACAATTCGCCGCGTCCGAACGCGATCAGCGAATGCGACAACTGGTATGCCTTGCCCAAGGCATTCTCTTCTTCCCACGGATTCAGGTACGCGAAGATGCGCTCGCGCCGCCACGGCGACAGCAGGATCACGCTGGTGAAAATGCCGACCAGGGTGGCGCCGATGCCGCCGAACCAGATGCCGTTGATGCCGCCGAGGAAGAGAATGCCCATCGCGATGCAGACGATGACGCCGAAGGCGCCGAGATCGGGCTCGAGCAGCAACAGCAGGCCGACGGTACCGACCGCCGCCGCCATCGGCATGAAACCCTTGGTCAGCTTGTGCATGTATTGCTGCTTGCGCACGGTGTAATCGGCCGCGTACAGCACGATGAACAGCTTCATCAGCTCCGAAGGCTGCAGATTGAAGCCCTTGAACGACAACCAGCGCCGGGCGCCGTTGACGACCTTGCCCACGCCGGGAATCAGCACCAGGGCCAACAGGATCAGCGTGATGACGAACAAGTAGGGAGCCGCGCGCTGCCAATCCTCGACCCGCACGCGGAATACCAGCAAGCCCGCGATCAGCGAGACGCCGATGAACGTCGCCTGGCGCGTCAGGAAATAGGAGTTCTTGTAGGCTGCGTACTTCGGCGAATCGGGCAGCGAAATCGACGCCGAATACACCATCACCATGCCGAACAGCATCAGCAGGAACACGACCCAGACCAGGAGCTGGTCGTATTCCATCATCTTCGAGCGCTGGCCATATCCAACCGATGCGGCCAGCGGCTTGTCCGGCGACGAAGCGGCGAAGAAGGAGGGCAAGGCGAATCTCATGCCGGCATCTCCCCGCGCGACAAGGCGACTTCGCGCACCGCGTCGATGAACACTTCGGCGCGATGCGCGTAATTCCTGAACATGTCGAGGCTGGCGCATGCCGGCGACAGGAGCACGGCATCGCCGGCCTGGGCGATCTCCGCCGCGCGTTGCACGGCCGCTTCGAGCGTCGCGCAATCGATCAATTCGGCGCCCGAAGGCTCCAGCGCGGCCCGGATCGCCGGCGCATCGCGGCCGATCAGCAGCACCGCGCGCGCATGCTTCGCGACCGGTTCGGCCAGCGGCTGGAAATCCTGGCCCTTGCCGTCGCCGCCGGCGATCAGTACGATGCGGCCGGCGCCGCCGAGTTCGGGACCGAGCCCGTTCAGGGCCGCCGCCGTCGCGCCGACGTTGGTGCCCTTGCTGTCGTCGTAATAGTTGACGCCGCCGATCGACATGACCAGTTCGACCCGATGCGGTTCGCCTCGATATTCGCGCAAGCCGTGCAACAGCGGCGCCAGCGGCAGGCCGACGGCGCGGCACAGCGCCAGCGCGGCCAAGGCGTTGGCGGCATTGTGCCGGCCGCGAATCTTGAGCGCGTCGGCCGGCATCAGGCGGTTGATCAGTACCGGCACTTCCTCGATGCTTTCTTTCTTGCGGCGGCGCTTCGGCGCTTCGCCTTCTTCCGCCGCCACCGCCAGCGCCAGCCACTGCATGCCGTTCTCGTCGAGCAAGCCGAAGCACTCCGGGCGCTCGGGTTCGTCGACGCCGAACGTGACCACCGGCGCCGTCGGCGGCGCCATCCGCATCACGCGCGCGTCGTCGCGGTTGAGGACGCGGATCGTATCCGGGCCGAAGATGCGCTCCTTGGCGGCGGCATAAGCCTCCATGTCGCCGTGCCAATCGAGATGATCTTGCGTGACGTTCAACACCGCTGCGGCGTCGGCGCGCAAGCTATGCGTCGCATGCAACTGGAAGCTCGACAATTCGAGCACCCAGGCCTGGGGCAACGGCTCTCCTTGCGATTCGTTCTTGTCGAGCGCGGTGCGCAGCACGTCGAGCGCGGCCGGGCTGATATTGCCGGCGATCTGCGTGGTCAGGCCGGCGCGCCGGCACAAGAGACCGGTCAGGCTGGTGACCGTGGTCTTGCCGTTAGTGCCGGTGATGGCGATGACTTTCGGCGCATAAGCGCGCTCTTGCGCGAGCGCCGCCAGCGCCTGCGCGAACAATTCGATCTCGCCCCAGAGCGGAATGCCCTTCTCCGCCGCCGCCGGGCCGATTTCCGCCAGTTCGCATCCCGGCGCCAGGCCGGGGCTGAGGGCGACGAAATCGATGCCATCGAGCAGGCCCGCGGAAAACCCGCCGGAGACGAATTCGGCACTCGGCGCCGCCTGGCGCAACTGCGCCAGGCGATCCGCCACCTTATCCTCGGCGCGCGTATCGGCGACGCGCACGGACGCCCCGCGGCGCGCGAGCCATTGCGCCATCGCGAGACCCGATTCGCCGAGTCCTAGCACCAGAACGTGTTTGCCTTCGTAGTTCATCGACCCAGTCTTGCTATCGCAGCTTCAGCGTGGACAAACCGAACAGCACGAGCATCATCGTGACGATCCAGAAGCGCACCACGACTTGCGTTTCCTTCCAACCTTTTTTCTCGAAGTGATGATGGAGCGGCGCCATCAGGAAGATGCGTCGCCCCACCCCGTATCTTTTCTTGGTGTACTTGAAATAAGTCACCTGCAGCATGATCGACAAGGTCTCGACCACGAAGATGCCGCCCATGATGAACAGCACGATCTCCTGGCGCACGATCACGGCGATCGTGCCGAGCGCGCCGCCGAGCGCCAGCGCGCCGACGTCGCCCATGAATACCTGCGCCGGGTAGGCGTTGAACCACAGGAAGGCCAGGCCGGCGCCGGCCATGGCGCCGCAGAAGATCAGCAGCTCGCCGGCGCCCGGGATATGCGGGATCAGCAGGTACTTCGAGTAGGTCGCATGGCCGGTCAGGTAGGCGAAGATGCCGAGCGCGCTGCCGACCATCACGGTCGGCATGATCGCCAGGCCGTCGAGGCCGTCGGTGAAATTCACGGCGTTGGAAGCCCCCACGATCACGCAGAAGGTCAGCCCGATGAAGCCCCATACGCCCAACGGATAGCTGATGGTCTTGAAGAACGGCACGATCAGGTCGGCCTTGGGCGGCAGATCGAGATTGAAGCCCGACTGCACCCAATCGAGGAACAGCTGCACGACCTGGGTATTGGTCGGCGCCGATACCGAGAACGCGAGATAGACCGCCGCGACCAAGCCGATGATCGATTGCCAGAAGAACTTCTGGCGCGACGGCATGCCTTCCGGATCCTTGTACACGACCTTGCGGTAATCGTCGGCCCAGCCGATGGCGCCGTAGCCGAGCGTCACGATCAGCACGATCCAGACGAAGCGGTTGGTCAGATCGGCCCACAGCAGCGTCGCGATGCCGATCGCGATCAGGATCAGCGCGCCGCCCATGGTCGGCGTGCCGCTCTTGACCAGGTGGGTTTCCATGCCGTAGGTGCGTACCGCCTGCCCGACCTTCATGCGGGTCAGCATGCGGATCACGGACGGTCCCGCGACCAAGCCGATGGCGAGCGCCGTCAGCGTCGCGAACACGGCGCGGAAGGTGATGAAGTTGAAGACCCGCATGAAGCCGAGGTCTTGCTGGAAATATTGCGCGAGCCAAAGCAGCATTTAATGAGCCCCCTGTCCTGTTTCCGGTTGCCCGAGCAGATGCTGAACCACGCGCTCCATGCGCATGAAACGCGAACCCTTGATCAGCACGGCGGTATCGGCCGTCGCCGCGGCCTGCGCGGCTTGCCGGATACCGTCGATGTCGCCGAAATGCCTGCCGCCCTCTCCGAAGGCGAGCGCGGCGTGCCGCGCAAGCTCGCCGAGAGTGAACAATCGCTCGATGCCGCGCGCCTTGGCGTAGGCGCCGACTTCCTCGTGGAATTGCAGTCCCTGATCGCCGACTTCGCCCATGTCGCCGAGCACCAGCAAGCGCGGCGCCGGCAGTTGCGCCAGCACGTCGATCGCAGCGCGCACCGAGTCCGGATTCGCGTTATAGGTGTCGTCGATCACCAACGCGCCGCTGCTCGCCGTCTTGCGCTGCAGCCGGCCGTTGACGGGCGCGAAGGCTTCGAGGCCGCGCACGATCGCATCGGCATCGATGCCGGCGGCAAGCGCGCAGGCGATCGCCGCGAGGGCGTTGCGCACATTGTGCACGCCGGCCGCGGACAGCCGGACGCGGAATTCGCGGCCGCCCGCGCTCACGTCCAGCGCGCTGCCGAAGGCATCGGCTTGATAAGTACAAGTCACGTCGGCATCCGGCGCGAAGCCGAACGTCATGATCTTGCGGCCGCCCGCGAAACCGCGCCACAAGGGCGTGAATTCATCGTCGGCCGGGAACACCGCGACGCCGTCCACCGGCAGCGCCAGGATGACGGCGCCGTTCTCCTTGGCAACCGCTTCGACGCTTTCCATGAATTCCTGGTGCTCGCGCTGCGCGTTGTTGACCAGCGCGATGGTCGGTTGCGCGATGCCGGACAGTCCGGAGATCTCGCCGGGATGGTTCATCCCCAGCTCGATGACCGCTGCCCGGCATGGCGCATCCATGCGCAGCAATGTCAGCGGCACGCCGATGTCGTTGTTCAGATTGCCACGCGTGGCGAGGCTGTGCTCCGAACCATAGGCTGCCGCCAGGATCGCCGCGATCATTTCCTTGACCGTGGTCTTGCCGTTGCTGCCGGTGACGCCGATCACCGGCACATGGTATTGGGCGCGCCAATGGCGCGCGATCTGCCCGAGCGCGGCGCGAGTATCGGGCACGATCAATGCCGGCGCCGCGAAACCTTCCGGCACGCGCTCCGCCACCACCGCCGCCGCGCCTTGCGCGAGGACGTCGTCCAGGAAGTCATGCGCATCGAAGCGCTCGCCGCGCAAGGCGATGAACAAATTTCCTTTCGAGACACTACGGCTATCGGTCGAGACGCCCGAAAACTCGCCATGGGCGGCGTCGCCCGCAACATTCAGCATTGCAGCGTTGGAAATCCATGGCAGCAGTTGCGCCAATGACGATTTCATCAACTTGTTCCCTTCATCGTTACGCGTGCGGCCAGCGCGAGCGCGGCATGGTCCGCATCCAAAAACGGCAGTCTCTTGCCCTTGATTTCCTGGTAGGTCTCATGGCCCTTGCCGGCCAGGAGCACGACATCGTTGCGCTGCGCATGCTTGATGGCCCACAGGATGGCAGCGGCGCGATCCTCGATCTCCTGCAGCGTGGACGCCTTGCCGACATCCATGCCGGACACGACCTGCTTGATGATCTGGCCGGGCTCCTCGCCGCGCGGGTTATCGCTGGTGACGACGACATGATCCGCCGCCATGGCGATGCGCCCCATCTGCGGACGCTTGCCGGGATCGCGGTCGCCGCCGCAGCCGAACACGCACCACAGGTCGCCGCCGCGCTCCTTGGCGACGTGGCGCAACGACGCGAGCGTCTTTTCCAAGGCGTCGGGCGTATGCGCATAGTCGATCACCACCAGCGGCGCGTCCTGGCCGCCGAGCTGCTGCATGCGCCCGGGCACCGGGAGCAGGGCCTCGATCGCATCGACCGCTTCCGTCCATTCGATGCCCTTCGCCAGCAGCACGCCCAGCACGCCCAGCACATTGCTGACGTTGAATTGGCCGACCATCTGGGTGCGCACCTGGCAGGAGCCGAACGGCGACGCCAGGTTGAAGACCGTGCCGGCATGGCTGGTGCGCACGTCGGTCGCCGCCAGCACCGCGATGCCGTCCGGCGCATTGCCGCGCAAGGTATAACCGACGACGGCGGCGGCGCCATGCGCCTGCCGCATGCGCGCCACCAGGCGTTGCCCCATCTCGTCGTCGAGATTGATCACCGCGTGCTTCAGGCCGGGCCAGTCGAACAGCATGGTTTTGGCGGCTTCATAGGCCGCCATGTCGCCGTGGTAATCGAGATGATCGCGCGTCAGGTTGGTGAACAGCGCGGCATCGATATGCATGCCATGCATGCGTCCCTGGTGGAGGCCGATGGACGAGGCCTCGATCGCCAGCCCCGCGGCGCCGGCGGCGCGCGCCTTGGCGAGGCTGCGCTGCAGGGTCACCGCGTCGGGCGTCGTATTCCCGGTGTCCTCGAAGGTTTCGGCCTCGCCGTCGCGATACATCCCCACTCCGAGCGTGCCGATCACGACCGCCGGCTCGCCGAAGCGCGACAAGGCGTTGGCGATCCACTGGGTGCACGAGGTCTTGCCGTTGGTTCCCGTCACGGCCGCCGTGAACATCTGCGCATCGGGCTTTCCGTAGAAGGCGTTGGCAACGGCGCCGGCCTTCTTCTTCAAGCCGTCGACCGCGCGGTGCGCCGCCCGCCAGGTCGGCTCCCACGCGAAACTGCCGTCTTCGTAGAGGACGGCGGCGGCGCCCCGTTCGATCGCCTGGGCGATGTATTTGCGGCCGTCGGCCGCCTCGCCCGGATAGGCGAAGAATACGTCGCCTGGGGCGACGGTGCGCGAATCGCAGGTCAATTGCCCTTCCGGCGCCGCTTGCCTGAGCCAGCCCGCGATTTCCGCCACGAGAGTATCGGTCGCTGTCATCACAAGCTCTCCTGTACTGCATCCTTGGGGATGATGATGTCGGTCACCGACGAATCTGGGGGCACGTTCATCGCGCGCAGCACGTTGGCGGCGACCGCGGCGAACACCGGCGCCGCGACCTCACCACCGTAGTGGGCGCCGATCGGCTCGTCGACCATCACCGCGATGATGACGCGCGGATCCGACATCGGCGCCAGGCCGACGAAGGAGGAAACATATTGGTTCACATATCTGCCGCCGGCGAGCTTGTGGGCCGTGGCCGTCTTGCCGCCGACGCGATAGCCCGGCACCTGCGCCTTGGGCGCCGTGCCTTCCGGGCTGACCACCGTCTCCAGCATCGCGCGCATCTGGCGCGCCGTCTGCGCGCTGATCACCTGCTGTCCGGCCGGCGCCTGGTCCAGCTTCTGGAACGACAGCGGGATCAATTCGCCGTCGCGCGCGAAGATCGTATAGGCGCGCGCGAGCTGGATCAGGGAAACCGAAATGCCGTGGCCGTAGCTCATCGTCGCCTGCTCGATCGGCCGCCACGACTTGTGGGGACGGACGCGGCCGGCGACGGCGCCCGGGAAGCCGAGCTTGGGTTGCTGGCCGAAGCCGACCGTCGTGAACAATTCCCACATCTCCTGCGGCGGCATCTGCAAGGCGATCTTGGCGGTGCCGATGTTCGAAGACTTCTGGATGATCTGCGATACCGTCAGCAGGCCGTGCGCATGCGCGTCGCCGATGGTGGCCGAGCCGATCGTCATCCTGCCGGGCGCGGTCTGATAGGTCGTCGCCGGCACCACGCGCTTGGTCTCGAGCGCCCAGGCGACCGGGAACGGTTTCATGGTCGAACCGGGTTCGAAAGTGTCGGTCAGGACGCGGTTGCGCAACTGGGCGCCGGTCAGGACGGCGCGGTTGTTCGGGTTATAAGTCGGCAGGTTGGCGAGCGCCAGGATCTCGCCGGTCCTAGCGTCGAGGACGACGACGCCGCCCGCCTTGGCGCGATACCTCTCGATCGCCTCCTTTAACTGAGTGAAGGCGATGTACTGGATCTTGCTGTCGATCGACAGAGTCAGATCTTTGCCGTCATGCGGCTCACGCACCGACTCGATATCCTCGACGATGCGGCCGAGGCGGTCCTTGATGACGCGGCGGCTGCCGGTGACGCCGGCGAGGCTTTTCTGGAACGCCAGTTCCATCCCCTCCTGTCCGGCGTCCTCGACATTGGTGAAGCCGACCACGTGGGCCATGACCTCGCCTTCGGGATAGAAGCGTTTGTATTCCTTGCGTGTCTGGATGCCGGGAATGCCGAGCTTGACGATCTTGTCGGCGATATCCTGTTCCACCTGGCGCTTGAGATAGACGAAGTTGCGATCGGAATCGAGCTTCTTGCGCAGATCGCGCTCGTCCATGTCGAGCAATCGCGCCAGCTCGCGCAGCTTGTCCGCCGGCGCCTGCAGCACGTCGTCGGGAATCGCCCAGATCGCCTTGACCGGCATCGAGGAAGCGAGCACATGGCCGTTGCGGTCCATGATCTTGCCGCGCGTGGCCGGCAATTCGATGGTGCGCGCATAGCGCGATTCGCCCTGCTTTTGCAGGAACTCGGTGGAGATGCCTTGCAGGTAGAGCGCGCGGCCGGCGAGCGCTGCGAACGCCGAGAACAGCACGAACAGCACCAGGCGCGAACGCCAGACCGGCAGCTTGACCGCCAGTACGGGGCTCGCGGAAAAGGGCACGCCCTTGGCCGCCGCGGTGCGGGAACCGGCGCGGATCATCTCTCGCCCACCGTCAGATATTGGGTGCGCGCCGGCGTCACCGGCATCATCTTCAGATCGCGCCGCGCGTTGGCTTCGATCCGGGCGTGCTTGCCGAGCGTCGACTGATCGAGCTGCAACTGCGCCCACTCGATGTCGAGCTGCTTGGCCGCCGCCTGGGCGCGTTCGAGCTCGATGAACAGGCGTCGCGCCTGGTACTGGGCATTGACCAGCGACAGCGCGCACAGCACGAGCGCGGCGGTCAGCACGAGGTTGATGCGCCCGCTCATGCGCCCTCCCCGCCGGGGGACGGCCGCGTCAGGCGCTCCGCGACGCGCATGACGGCCGAGCGCGCGCGCGGATTGGCGGCGACCTCGGCGTCGGACGGCTTCGTCTTGGACAGCAGCTTCAATTCGGGTTGGGGCAGGTCGGCGGCGCGGATCGGAAGGCGGCGGTCGGGCTGCGGCGCGCTGGCTTTCGAAGCCATGAAGCGCTTGACGATGCGATCTTCCAGCGAGTGAAAGCTGATCACAACCATCCTCCCAAATGGGGCCAGCAGCCTGAACGCGTCGTTCAGTCCTATTTCGAGTTCTTCAAGCTCTTTATTGATGTGAATCCGGATAGCCTGAAAGGTACGAGTGGCCGGGTCTTTGCCCTTCTCGCGGGTTTTGACGGCGTGTGCCACGATCTCGGCAAGCTGTCGTGTGCCTGAAATTGGCTCGATTGCCCGGCGAGCAACAATCGCCTTTGCAATCTGAAGAGCAAACCGTTCTTCCCCATAGTCTCTAATCACCTTCCCGATGTTCTGTTCCGTTTCGGTCGCCAGCCATTCCGCCGCCGACATGCCGCGCGTCGTATCCATGCGCATGTCGAGCGGGCCGTCGGCGCGGAAGCTGAAGCCGCGCGCCGCGTCGTCGACTTGCGGCGACGAGATGCCCAGGTCCAGCAATACGCCATCCACCTTCCGCACCCCGCGCCGGGCCAGGGCGTCGGCCAGCGTGGCGAAACTGTCGTGCTCGATCGCAAAGCGCGGATCGGCGATGCCGTTCGCATTCGCGATCGCCTGTGTGTCCTTGTCGAAGGCGATCAGGCGGCCGTGAACGCCGAGCCGCTCCAGGATCAGGCGGCTGTGGCCGCCGCGCCCGAAAGTGCCGTCGACATAAATCCCGTTCGCGCGCTCGCCCTCGATCGCCAACGCGTTGACCGCTTCCTCCAGCAGCACCGTCTTGTGCTGCAGCCCAGGCACCGTATTCGTCACGGCCGGTTAGAAAGAGAAGTCGCTCAACGCGTCAGGCATGCCGTTGGCGATTGCCTGCGCTTCGTTTTCCGCCAGCTTGGCGGCATCCCAAATCTCGAAATGGCTCCCCATGCCGAGCAGCATCACGTCGCGCGACAGGCCGGCGGCATTGCGCAGCTCGGGTGCGATCAGGATGCGCCCGGCGGAATCCATTTCGACATCGGAGGCGTTACCGAGGAAGATCCGCTGCCAGGCGCGCGCCGACATCGGCCAGGCGGCGATCTGCTCGCGGTGGTTTTCCCAGACCGGACGCGGAAAGAACAACAGGCAGCCGTGCGGATGCTTGGTCAAAGTGACGCGGCCGTCGCACTGGATCATCAGGGCGTCGCGATGCTTGGCCGGAACGGACATCCGCCCTTTCGCATCGAGATTCAGCGCTGAAGCCCCTTGGAACACCCTGATAGCCCTTTGTGTTGTCGGTCTTGGTAATCGTTTTGGAAATTGCGGCGGGTGCGAGAACGTTAAATTCACCCACAAAAAAACACTTTTTCACACTGTCGCCCACTTTAGAGGATGGTTTATTTGCGGTCAAGCAAAATTCGAGGGTGAAATACGGAAATTTTTCAATGAAACCAAGGACTTAGCGCATTTCATTGATGCAAGATCGAAAGTAAAACACTGAATCAAATTAAGCACTTACGGGATACATTGAATGTAAGACCTGAGCTAAATACATGTGTTTCGTGCGCTGTGACCGTCGTAGCGCCCTTGTTGGGCTTTGAGATGCGCCAAATGACTTCCTGGGTTTCGGCAATCGCGCGAAGACAAAAGCGCAACGACGTTTTTCCGCACGCCGTAGCAATCCCTTTCGAAGGAGAGACTCTTGGATGCAAACGAAGTTCTGGTGGGAAACCAAAGGAAAACTTTTCCTCGGTTGGCGTGGACGGCCGTGTCGGGGCTGCGGCCGCCCCGCTAGACGCTGCCCCTTCGGGGTCCCCGAAGAACTGCCTGCCGCCCCGGGAAGCGCAAAAACTCGCCTGCGGCTCAGACATTTGCGCTTCTTTTTCCGGGGCGGCAGGCAGTTCTTCGGCAGCGT
>Ga0196972_1000193_pt1 | contig 46620 bp, 43 predicted proteins | sample S1v_2013CmetaG_FD_148618 | JGI IMG/M metagenome (GOLD analysis project Ga0196972, IMG submission 148618) | Soil microbial communities from Anza Borrego desert, Southern California, United States - S1+v_20-13C | ecosystem: Environmental > Terrestrial > Soil > Desert | place: USA: California...
GGCGCGATCCAGCCGCCGGCGCCGCGCGCGGACACAGGCGACACGGGCGACACCGGCCTGCGCGACAGCGTGGTCTGGCTGCAGCGCAGCTACCGCTTCGACGCCGGCTCGGGCATAGGGCAGCTGTCTGCCTTCATCAACGCCGGCCATGCCGACCCGGCCGTGGCCTGGCTGCGCGCCGGCGCCGATGCCGGTGTCGCCTGGCACGAGCCCGGCAGCGGGGCCCAGGCGGTCACCCTCGCACGCGCGGGCCTGCAGCGCTACTTCGATGCGGTGCTGGCTGCGCCGCACGACGTCGACGCGGCCAGCGAGGCGTTCGCGTCGTTCCGCGTGCTGTGCGCGGTGCGCGAGGGGCCGCAGGGCGTCGAAACCTTGAACCAGTCGCTCACGCAGCAGGCGCGCGCGGCGCTGGCCGGACTGCCCGAGGCGCTGCGGCGATCGGGCGGTGCCTCGCCCTGGTTCGCCGGGCGGCCCGTGATGGTGCTGGCCAACGACTACGCGCTGCAGCTGTTCAACGGCGACATCGGCCTCGCGCTGCCCGATTCGCAGGGCGATCTGCAGGTCTGGTTCCCCAAGGCTGGCGGCGGCTGGCGCGCGGTGGCGCCGGTGCGGCTGCCGGCGCACGAGACGGCGTTCGCCATGACCGTGCACAAGGCGCAGGGCTCGGAATTCGATGCCGTGCTGCTGGTGCTGCCGGCGGCGCAGTCGCCGGTGCTCACGCGCGAACTGCTCTACACCGGCGTGACGCGCGCCAGGTCGCGGGTGGACCTGTTCGCCGGCGAGGACGCCCTGCGCGCCGCCATCGGCCGGGGCACCGAGCGGCACACCGGCCTGCTGGCGCGGTTGCGGGAATGCGCGGACTGACGTGTCTTCATGAGAACCCGAGAGCCTGGACGAGATGCCACGAACCTCCGGAGGTAAGCTTCAGCCTATCAACGACTGATCGGATTTCAGGCGGGCATGAGCACCACTCCTGGCACGCAGTACGCGCTGTTCGAATCGATCGAAGCCCTCCCGGTCGACCGGACAGCGGCGCCACCGATCGAGAGCCGGCGCTACAGCGACTACGTGGTGTACGTGGACGAAAGCGGCGACCATTCGCTGTCGAGCATCGACCCTGACTACCCTGTCTTCGTGCTCGCGTTCTGCATCTTCCACAAGCGGCACTACAGCGAAAAGATCATCCCTGCGCTGGAGAAGCTGAAGTTCAACTACTTCGGTCACGATAGCGTGGTCCTGCACGAGACTGACATCCGCAAGCAGAAGGGGGATTTCGCATTCCTCAGTCACCTGCCCACGCGGAGTGAGTTCATGGACCGCTTGTCCGACATCATGGAGCAGAGCAACTTCATTCTGATTGCCTGCGTGGTGGACAAGGCCCGCGTTGGGCGGGGGGAGGGCACGGCTTCAAATCCCTATCACATCGCGCTGGACATCTGCCTGAAGGGTTTGCAGGAGTTCCTGGCCGAGAAGGAGCAGGAGAACCTGCAAACGCACGTGGTTGTGGAGTGCCGGGGCAAGAAGGAAGACCGCGAGCTGGAGTTGGAATTCCGGCGAATCTGCGACGGCGACGCAGGGAGCACGCGCCCGCTTCCATTCAACATCGTGTTCGCCGACAAGAAGACGAACCTCGACGGATTGCAGCTGGCCGATCTGGTGGCCCGGCCCGTCGGCCTGAACTACCTCCGTCCGGGTCAAAGCAACAAGGCCTTCGAGATACTCAAGTGCAAGTTCTACTGTGATGGCGGCCGTGCCCACGTCGGCCACGGCTATCACGGCGTGGGACTGATGGTTTACCCACCTCAGAAAGCGAAAAGCCCCGGTGAACCCACCGAGGCTGTAGCGCCGACCGGGAACCCCCAATCCACTTAGGCCACAAGTTTAACTTGTATGGCGACTTCGTGAGTCTGTTCATCCATCCAGTTGTCGAATACATCGCCAGCTGACCGGACGCCATTCGGTCGGATCTGACCGCCGAACCGTATTGCCCCGCCCGTTCCGCCGGTCGAAGCCGCTGCGAACGCGCTGGCCGCCGCTTGGCCTGCCTATCATCGGCACTCCTCCAGCATTGGGACCATGATGGGACGACCCGCAGGCGTGAACGGCGCCGACACCCGGCGCGCCGTGCGCAAGGCCGCCATCGAGCGCATCTGGCGCCACGGCTACGAGGCCATGAACCTGCGCGACCTGGCGGCCGACGTCGGCCTGCGCCTGGGCTCGCTCTACAACCACGTGCCGCAGAAGCAGGAGTTCCTGGCCGAGCTGATCGAGGAGATCATGCTGGAGCTGCTGCAGGACTTCGCGCAGCGCATGGAAGGCCTGGACGACCCGCGCGAGCGGCTGCTGGCCTTCGTGCGCTTCCACATCGAGTGGCACACCGCGCGCCGGCAGGAGACCTTCATCGGCAACATGGAGCTGCGCAGCCTCACGCCCGAGCAGTACGACCGCGTCATCGGCCTGCGCAAGGACTACGAGGCCCAGGTCCGCGCCATCGTCACCGATGGCCGCAAGGCGGGGCAATGGGACGTGGACGACGTGCGCATCACCACCCTGGCCCTGCTGTCGCTGCTGACCGGCATCAGCACCTGGTACCGCGAGGACGGGCGGCTGTCGCAGGAGAAGCTGATCCGGATCTACCAGCGGCTGGCGTTGCGGGTGCTGGGGGCGAAGTAGGCGACCGTCCCGCGTTGCCGTCATTCCCGTAAGGCGCACTGCGGTCCGCGACCGTTCGCATCCGACCAAGTGCTCACTCGTGCTCGCACCCGCACAGCGGTTCCCGCGGCGGGCGGCGTCGGGCGGGGCTGATTTGTGGGGCGCCGCGAAATTTCTCCGGACTGGGGCAGCGCGCCGCAGGCGCGCGACCGTGCACTGACTGGCGGCATCTGTTTGAGCAGCGCGACGAAGGAGCGCAGCGAGTTATGCCGCCCGCCCCAGGCCGGAGAAATTTCGCGGGAAGCCCCTGCGAGCGCCAGCGAGCAGGGGTCGACCCACCATGAAGCACCGTCCGGCGCCGCCCGCCGCGCGCCCCGACCTCAATTCGACGACTTGATGCGCGCGCGATGCGCGCTGCCGATTGCGGAAGCCCTGGATCCCCGCCTTCGCGGGGATGACGGAGAGGCGGGAATGGCGTGTTGGGGTGGACCTCCTACACCCGCTTCTCCAGCTCGTGCCGCTGGATCTTCCCCGTGCTGCTGCGCGGGAAATCGGCCAGGGCGATGGGCTGCAGCACCTTGGGCAGCTTGTAGCCGGCCAGGCGCTCGCGGCAGAAGGCGAGCAGGGCGGCCTCGTCCAGGGTGCCGCTGCGGGTGGCGATGAAGGCCACCGGCACCTCGCCCCAGCGCGCGTCGGCCTTGCGCACCACCGCGGCGTCGGCGACGTCGGGATGGGCCAGCAGCACGCGCTCGATCTCGGCCGGGTAGATGTTCTCGCCGCCGGACTTGATCAGGTACTTCACGCGGTCGACGAAGTCCAGCGTGCCGTCGGCGTGGCGCACGAACACGTCGCCCATGTGGAACCAGCCGTCGCGGAAGGACTGCGCGTTCGCCTGGTCGTTGCCCCAGTAGCCGGAGAACAGGGTGGGGCCGCGCACCGCCATCTCGCCCGGCGTGCCGTCCGGCACCTCGCGGCCTTCGGCGTCCACCAGCCTGGTCATGCAGAAGGACGATTGGCGCTTGGCCATCGAGGCCGGCAGCTCGCCCGCGGCCAGCAGGCTGCCCGAGGCGGGCGGCAGCCCGGTCTCGGTGGAACCGAAGGTGTTGAAGTAGGGCGCGTGCACCAGGCCCGACAGCCGCGCGATCTGCTGGTGCGGCACCAGGTCGGCCATGGCGCCGACCAGGCGAACCGGCTGGAACGGCCCGCCGTCGCGTTCCAGCGCATCGGCCATGTTGTCGATCATGCCCGGCATGGCCAGCAGCCAGCCGACCGGCCGCTCGCGCAGCGTGGCGCAGATGCGCGGCAGGTCCAGCCCGTCGCACACCACCACCGGGCCGCCCAGCATCAGCGTGGCCAGCGAATGGTCGGTGGCGGCCATGTGGAACAGCGGCGACCAGGCGATGAAGGCATCCTGGCCGCGGATGCCGTAGTCGGCCGCGAACACCATGGCGCGCGCCACCATCGCGCGCTGGCTGACCAGCGCGCCCTTGGGCAGGCCGGTGGTGCCGCTGGTGTAGAGGATCACCAGCCCGTCCTCGGCGTCCAGCGCCGGATCGGGCGGCACCGGAGCCGCCGACTCGCACAGCGCCTCGAAGGCCGGGCCGAGCTCCAGCACCTGCGGCAGCCCCAGCTCCAGCGCGGCCAGCGCCGGGGCGTAGCGCGGCGACACGATGCAGGCGGCCGGCTCCACCAGCGCGATGCAATGGCGCTGCTCCTCGGGCGACAGGCGCCAGTTGAGGCAGGCGACGACCAGGCCCAGCTGCGCCGCCGCGAGTTCGATCTCGATGTACTCGGGCCGGTTCTCCGACCACAGCGCCAGGCGGTCGCCGCGCTGCAGGCCGCGGGCACGCAGCGCGCCGGCCAGCCGCGCGACACGGTCGGCGAGCTGCGCATAGCTCAGCGTGCGGTCCGCCGATTGCAGCGCCGGTGCATCGGGCTGGCTGCGCACGCGCTGGGCGAACAGGCCGGCGACGGTCAGGCGGGTGTCGACGTTCATGCGGGCTCCTCCAGGCCTGCGGCCGACGGCAGGCCGCTGTGCATCAGCTTGCCTTCCAGCCGCCGGCCGATGATGCGCTCTGCCAGCCGCGCGGCCTCCAGCAGCTTCGGCAGGTCCAGCCCGGTGGGGATCCCCATCTGCTCGCACAGGAAGGCCAGGTCCTCGGTGCAGATGTTGCCCGCCGCGCCGCCGTGCGCGTGGCCGCAGAAGGGACAGCCGCCCAGGCCGGCGATGGAGGCGTCGAACAGGTCCACGCCCTGTTCCAGGGCTGCCAGCGCGTTGGCCATGCCCAACCCCCGGGTGTCGTGCAGGTGCAGGCCGATGCGGGCGTGCGGCAGCAGCTCGCGCGCCAGCGCGATCCGGCGCCGGATCGACAGCGGGTAGGCCCAGCCGACCGTGTCGGCGAGGTACAGCACCGGCAGGCGGAAGCCTTCATCACGCTCCAGCTGCGCGATGAAGCGCAGCGACTGCGCCAGCCGCTCTTCGCGGATCTCGCCCTCCAGGTTGCAGCCGAAGGCCGTCATCACGTAGGCCGACTCGATGGCGAGGCCCCGATCGCGATAGAGCTGCACCCAGCGGCGCTGCGACTCGGCATGGGCCTGCATGCCACGCCCGTTGTTCTGGCGGCTGAACGCATCCGAGGCGTAGAAGTACAGGTTGCCGGTGAGGTCCACGGCCGGCGTCGCGCAGGCACTATCGAAGCCGCGTTCGTTCAGCCACAGGGCTGTGTAGCGCACGCCGGGGCGCTTGCGGATGGCGGCGAACAGCTCGGCGGCGTCGGCCATCTGCGGCACGCGCGCCGGGTTGACGAAGGAGGCGACCTGGATCTGCCGCAGGCCGGTGTCGGCCAGCGCTTCGACCAGCGCGGCGCGGTCGGCGATGGAAAAGCCGGGCGGCTCGATCTGGAAACCTTCGCGCGGGCCTTCCTCGTGGATCTCGACGCGGTCGGGCAGCTCGGCCATGGCAACGCTCCTTAGCTGGCGGCTTCGATGCGGAACAGGTCCTGGTGGCGCTCGACCTTGGCCCCGGCCTCGCAGCCCACCCAGGCGAGCACGCCGGCCACCGGCGCCGTGATCGCCATCTCCATCTTCATCGATTCCAGCGTGGCCAGGCGGTCGCCGGCCGCGACGGGCTCTCCCTGTCGGGCTTCCACGCCCGTGAGGATGCCCATCATGGGCGCTCGCACCACCCCTTGTGCAGCCGCCGACGCGCCGCGCTGCGGCAGGTGCAACGGCTCGACCTCGAGCGTGAGCTCGCGACCGGCGATGCGGGCGTGGGCAGAACCGGCGTCGCAGGCGGCGTCCACCGGCCAGGTCACCCCCTCGACCGTGACGCTGTCGCCTGGGCCGGTGGCGACCGCGAACACCTGCTCGTCCACCCGGACGGCGAGCGACCCGGCATGGGCGCCGAAGCCCACACGCCATTCGGACGATGCCGAGCGGAACCGGTGCGTCGACGTGATCGCCGCCTCGCCGGCGCGGCGCAGCTGCCAGCCGGTCAAGGCCGCATCGGCCCAGGCGCCGCCGGTGGCTGCTGCCTGCTGCCGTCGCTGCGCGAGCAACCAGAGCGCGGCCAGTGCCGCCACGTGGCGCGCATCGGTGGTCTCGGCGGGCTGGGCCGCCAGCCAGCGGTCGATGAACTCGGTGCTGATCGCGTTGCTGCGCACGCGCGGCTCGGCCAGCAGGTCGAGCAGGAAGCTGCGGTTGCTCTGCACGCCCAGCAGCGTGGTCGCGCCCAGGCCGTTTCGCAGGCGATCGAGGGCTTCGCCGCGCGTGGCGCCGTGCGCGATCAGCTTGGCCAGCATGGGGTCGTAGTGCGGCGTGACCTCGCTGCCCGCTGCCACGCCCGCATCCACCCGCAGCCCGGCGGGTGCCAGGAACGACCGCACCGTGCCGGTGGCCGGCAGGAAGCCGCGCTGCGGATCCTCGGCGTACAGGCGCGCCTGCACGGCCACGCCCCGCGGCGCCGGCACCTGGGCCTGCGCCAGCGGCAGGCGGCGCTGCGCCACGGCCTCGACCTGCAGCTGCACCAGGTCCAGCCCCAGCACCGCCTCGGTGACCGGGTGCTCGACTTGCAGGCGCGGGTTCACTTCCAGGAACACCGCGCCCTCGGGCGTGGCGGCGAACTCCACCGTGCCCAGCCCCAGGTAGCGCGCTTCGCTGGCGATCGCCAGCGCATGGCGCCAAAGAATTTCGCGCTGCGCCTGCGGCAGGCTCAGCACCGGCGCTTCCTCCACCACCTTCTGGTGGCGTCGCTGCAGGCTGCACTCGCGGTCGTACAGGTGCAGCACGCCGCCTTCGCCGTCGCCCAGGACCTGCACTTCGACGTGGCGCGCCTGTGGCAGGTAGCGCTCGGCGATCAGGCGCCCGTCGCCGAAGGCCGAGCGGCCCTCGCGGATGGCCGCTTCGGCAGCGGCGCGCGCCTGCTCGCGTTCGCGCACCACCCGCATGCCCTTGCCGCCGCCGCCGGCCGCGGCTTTCAGGATGAAGGGCAGGGGCAGCCCGGCGGTGGCGGCCAGCAGGACCTCCACGTCGTCGGTCGGCTCGTCGAGGCCGACGGCGGTGGGGATGTCGAGCGAGTGCGCCAGCCGCTTGGCCGCGGCCTTGTCGCCGAACAGCTCCAGCGCCTCGGGCGAGGGGCCGATGAAGGCGATGCCGGCGGCGGCGCAGGCGCGGGCGAAGGCAGCGTTCTCCGACAGGAAGCCGAAGCCGGGATGGATGGCGTCGGCACCGACCTGGCGGGCGGCGCGCAGCACCGCCTCGATGTCCAGGTAGCTCTCGCGCGCCGGCGCATTACCCAGCAGCACCGACTCGCCGATGGCGCGCACGTGCAGGGCGCCGGTGTCCGCGGCGGAGTGGACGGTGGCGCAGGCGATGCCCATGCGGCGCAGCGTGCCGGCTATGCGGATCGCGATCTCCCCGCGATTGGCAATCAGGACTTTGCGGAACATCGCGGCCTCACATGCGGAACACGCCGAAGCGGGTGGCCGGTGTCGGCACGCGCGCGGCCAGGTCCAGCAGCAGCGACAGCGTCGGCCGCGTTTCCGCCGGGTCCAGGATGCCGTCCACCCACAGGTGGCGGGCGAAGTTGCGGGCGGCGGCGAAATCCTCGTACTGCCGGCGGATGGGTGCCTTGAAGGCTTCCTCGTCGGCGCCGGACCAGGTCTCGCCGGCCGCCAGGTTCTGCCGCTTGACCAGCGCCAGCGTGGTGGCGGCCTGCTCCGGCCCCATGATGGCCGCGCGCCCGTTCGGCCACATGAACATGGCGTTGGGCTGGAAGGCGCGCCCGCACATGGCCAGGTAGCCGGCCCCGTAGGCGCCGCCGGTGATGAGGGTGAACTTGGGCACCGACGCCGAACTCATGGCGGTGATGAACTTCGCGCCCGCCTTGGCGATGCCGGCCTGCTCCGCCTCGCGTCCGACCATGAAGCCCGACACGTCGGCCAGGAACAGCAGCGGCACGTTGCGCTTGCAGCACAGGTCGATGAAGTGGGTGGCCTTGACGGCGCTGTCGACGAACAGCACGCCCTCGTTGGCCAGCACGCCGACCTGCCAGCCGCCGATCCGGGCGAAGCCCGTGACCAGCGTGTCGCCGTAGCCGGCCTTGAATTCCGACAGCTCGCCGCCGTCCAGCAGGCAGCGCAGCAGATCGCGCGTGGGGGCCGGCTGGCGCGGGTCGCGCGGCACCAGGCCGTAGACGTCGGTCGGCGGCCGCGCCGGCTCGCGCACCGGCACGCGGTCGCGCAGCGGCGGTGGCATGGGCGGCAGCTCGCCCACCAGCCGGCGCGCGATGGCGATGGCCTGGCCGTCGTCCTCGGCGATGTGGTCCGTCACGCCGCTGATGCGGGTGTGCATGTCGGCGCCGCCCAGCGCCTCGGCGTCCACCACCTCGCCGGTGGCGGCCTGCACCAGCTGCGGGCCGCCCAGGAACAGGAAGCCCTTGCCGCGCACGATCACCACCTCGTCGCACAGCGCCGGGATGTAGGCGCCGCCGGCGGTGCAGGCGCCCAGCACCACGGCGATCTGCGCGATGCCCTCGGCCGACATGCCGACCTGGTTGTGGAAGATGGAACCGAACAGGCCTTCGTCGGGAAAGATGTTGGCCTGGTCGGGCAGGAAGGCGCCGCCGCTGTCCACCAGCGTGATGCAGGGCAGGCGGTGCTGGCGCGCGAAGCGCTGGGCCCGCACGTGCTTGCGGCAGGTCATGCCGAAGTAGGTGCCGCCCTTCACCGTGGCGTCGTTGGCGATCACCATGCAGGCGCGGTCCTGCACCAGCCCGACGCCGGTGACGATGCCGGCGCCCGGCGCCACGCCCTCGTACATCCCCTCGCCGGCCAGCTCGCCCAGCTCCAGGAAGGGCGAGCCAGGATCCAGCAGCAGGGCGATGCGGTCGCGCACCAGCACGCGGCCGCGCTGGCGGTGCTTGTCGCGCGCGGCTGCCGGGCCGCCCAGCCAGGCCTGCTGCCGGGCCTGCTGCAGCGAGTCCAGCAGCGTCCGGTAGGCCCCGGCGTTGGCCTCGAATTCGCTGGCGGCGGCGTTCATCGATCGAACTCCGGCGCCTTGCGCAGGGTGAGCGCGACCTTCTGTGCGCCGGGCGCATCGAAGAAGCCGTGGCGCACCATGCGCACGTCGGCCTTGACGGCCAGCGCGTTGCGCACCCGGGCCTCCACTTGGGCAGCTACTTGCGCATCCGTGGACGCATCGGCCCCGGGCGCTCGCTCCACCAGCAGCTTGAGGTTGTCCTGCGTCGTGTGGCCCTCGAAGTCGGCCAGCACGCGCACCACCCCGCCCACCAGCGGCTTCATGGCCGACACGATGTCCTGCACCGCCGAGGGGAACAGGTTGACGCCGCGCACGATCAGCATGTCGTCGGTGCGGCCGAAGCAGCGGATGGCCGGCGTGGTGCGCCCGCCCGGGCCGCCCATCGCCGTGACCACCACGTGGTCGCCCGAGCGGAAGCGCAGCACCGGCGAGGCCTGGCGCTGCAGCGAGGTGTAGACCAGCTCGCCGGTGGCGCCTTCCTTCCACTCGACGGGATCGCCCGTGCCCGGGTCGACCAGCTCGGCCAGGATGAACTCGGGCGCCACGAAGTACATGCCGCGCTGGTCCTCGGCCTCGGCCCAGTAGACGCAGCCCAGGTCGGTGCCGCCCATCACCTCGCAGCACAGCGCGCCCCAGTGCTCCTGCAGGCCCTGGCGGATGGCCGGGATGCCGCCGCCCGGCTCGCCGCCGACCACCAGCCGCTGCACGCCCAGCTCGGTCGCCCGGCGGCCGACCAGGTCGGGCGCCACCGTCGCCAGGTAGAGCAGGAAGTTGGGCGTGCCGACGATGCATCGCGGCCGGGCGTCGCGCGCCGCGATCAGCAGGCGGTCGACGCCGCCGTCGGCGCCGATCGGCAAGTCGACCGCGCCGATGCGGGTGATGCCCTGCCAGATCGGGATGCCGCCGACGAAGCCCTTGCTCATGGAGAAGGCGTGCAGCACGGTGTCGCCGCGCCGGATGCCGCAGGCGTACAGGCCGCGCGCCGTCATCTCGGCCCAGTGCTCGCGGTCGGCCGCCGTCAGGCCCACGTAGGCCGGGCTGCCGGTGGTGCCGGAGGAGGCCTGCACCTGCACGATGTCGGCCGGATCGGCCGCCCGGTGCAGGCCCAGCAGCGGCTCGGCCTGCAGGCTCTCGCGCAGCTCCTGCTTGGTGGTGAACGGGATGCGGCGCAGGTCCGCCAGCGAGCGGATGGCCTCGGGCGCGATGCCGGCGGCGGCCAGCTTGCGCTGGTAGAAGGTTGAGCGCTGCGCCAGGTAGCGCAGTTGCCCGTGCAGGAGCTGCAGCTGCAGGGCCTGCAGTTCGGGCCAGGGGCGCGCCTCGTTCGGGTGGAAGGGCGCCTGCGGGGGTGCGTTCATGCGTGCTCCTCGGGCCGCGGAAGAAAGCGGTCAGCCGTCCGTTTTCATCCTAGCACGGGTGCGCCGTCCACGGACAGCCGTCCGTATCGGCCGGCTTTCGAGTTAGGCATCACATTGCCTAATTCGCACCCGGCCGGACTAGCGAAAACCACTAGTCCTCCGGCATTGCCTCGCCCGCCGGACCCCCCTAGCATCGCTTCGCATGTTGTCATATCCCGACCGTGTGGACCTGGCCGAGCTGCGTGAAGCGGTGCGCCGGTTCGCGCGGTCGGAGATCGCCCCGCTGGCGCGCCGCATCGACCAGGAGGACTGGTTCCCGCGCGAGCTCTGGCCGCGGCTGGGCGAGCTGGGCGTGCTCGGCCCCACGGTCGCGGAGGCCGACGGCGGCCCCGGCCTGGGCTACCAGGCGCACGCCGTGATCGCCGACGAGATCTCGCGCGCCTCGGGCTCGGTCGGCATCGCCTATGTCGCGCATTCCAACCTCTGCGTCAACCAGATCCGCCTGCACGGCACGCCGGAGCAGAAGCAGCGCTACCTGCCCGGCCTGCTCAGCGGCCAAACCGTGGGCGCGCTGGCCATGAGCGAGGCCGGTGCCGGCTCCGACGTGGTCTCCATGCAGCTGCGCGCCACGCCCGACGGCGACGGCTGGCGCCTCGACGGCAGCAAGCTGTGGACCACCAACGGCTGGTACGCCGACACCTTCGTGGTCTATGCCAAGACCTCGCCCGACGCGGGCAAGGCCGGCATCACCACCTTCATCGTCGAGCGCGGCATGCCCGGCTTCGAGAGCCGCCAGCGCATCGACAAGCTGGGCATGCGCGGCTCCGGCACCTGCGAGCTGGTGTTCGACGGCTGCCGCGTGCCGGCCGCCAACGTGCTGGGCCAGCTCGACGGCGGCGTGCGCGTGCTGATGAGCGGGCTCGACTACGAGCGGCTGATCGCGGCGGCCGCCTGCGTCGGCCTGCAGCAGGCGGCGCTGGACACGGTGCTGCCCTACGTGGCCGAGCGCAAGCAGTTCGGCCGGCCCATCGGCGAGTTCCAACTGGTGCAGGCCAAGGTGGCCGACATGTTCACCCGGCTGGGCGCCAGCCGTGCCTACCTGGAGGCCATGACGGCCCGCGCCGATGCCGGCGAGGCGCTGCGCAAGGAGGCCGCCAGCGTGATCCTGTTCGCGGCCGAGGCCGCCACCCAGTCGGCGCTGGACGCCATCCAGTGCCTGGGCGGCAACGGCTACACCCACGACTATCCCGCGGGCCGCCTGCTGCGCGACGCCAAGCTGTATGAGATCGGCGCGGGGACATCGGAGATCCGACGCATGCTGATCGGCCGGGAACTGTTGCGCCCATGGACGCGATGACCACGACCCCCCACCTCGCACCGTCCGTCGCGGCCACCGCCACGGCCGAGCCGCCGGTGCTGGAATGCCGCGACGTCGAGCGCCGCTTCGGCGGGCTGGTGGCCGTCACCGGCGTCAGCCTGCACATCGCCAAGGGCGAGATCTTCGGCCTGGTCGGGCCCAACGGCAGTGGCAAGACCACCATGACCAACGCCATCACCGGGTTCTTCCCGCCGCAGAAGGGCAGGATCCTGCTGCACGGGCAGGACATCACCGGGCTGGCGCCGCACAAGGTGGCGCGCCGCGGCGTGGCGCGCACCTTCCAGAACCTGGCCCTCTTCAACGGCATGAGCGTGCTGGACAACATCCTGCTCGGCCGGCACGTGCACATGCACCCCAGCGTCTGGCGCACGGCGCTGTACCCCTGGGCGGCGCAACCGGAGGAGGTGGCCAACCGCGAGGTGGTGGAGGAGATCATCGACTTCATGCAGCTCGAGAGCGTGCGCGGCGAGCACGTCGACTCGCTGCCGCTGGGCCTCAAGAAGCGGGTCGAACTGGCCCGCGCGCTGGCCGCCGAACCGACGTTCCTGATCCTGGACGAGCCCATGGCCGGCATGAACCAGGAAGAGAAGGACTACATGGCGCGCTTCGTGCTGGATGCGCGCGACGAGCGGGGGGTCACGGTGCTGATCATCGAGCACCACATGGACATCATCACCGGCATCTGCGACCGCATGCTGGTGCTCAGCTACGGCGAGGTGATCGGCACCGGCATCCCGCGCGAGGTGATCGCCGACCCGCGCGTGGTCAAGGCCTACATCGGAGGCAGCCATGAAGCAGCAGCCTGAAGCCGGCCGCTGGGACCTGGACCCGCGCACCACGCTGCCGCGCTTGCTGGCGGCCAACGCACAGGCGGTGCCGCAGCGGGTCGCCATGCGCGAGAAGGACCGTGGCATCTGGCAGGAGACCACCTGGGCGCAGCTGTGGCAGACCGTGCTGGCCGTGACCGCCGGGCTGCAGGCGCTCGGGCTGGCGCGCGAGAAGGGCGTGCTGGTGCTGGGCGACAACCGCCCGCGCCTGTATCAAAGCATGCTGTGCACGGGCATGCTGGGCGCCTATCCGATGCCGGTGTTCCCCGACGCCACCCCGGAGGAGGCAATGCACGTGGCCAGCGAGGTGGAGGTCGCCTTCGCCTTCTGCGAGGACCAGGAGCAGGTCGACAAGGCGCTGGACCTGCGCGAGCGCGGCGCCCACATCGGCCACATCGTCTACGACAACCCGCGCGGGCTGGCGCGCTACCGGGCGCCGGGGCTGCTGTCCTGGGACGAGCTGGCGGCGAAGGGTCGCGAGCGGCTGGCCAGGGAGCAAGGGCTGGAGCAGGCACTGCTGGCCATCGCCCGCCCCGAGGACTGCGCCGTCTTCATCCACTCCTCGGGCACCACGGGCAAGCCCAAAGGCGTGGTGCTGTCGCACTTCAACATCCTGTCCGGCGTGGCCAACGCCTACCGCTGTGGCGCCTTCGGCTTCGGCGAGAGCGTGCTGGCCTACCTGCCCATGGCCTGGATCGGCGACTTCGCCTTCACCATAGGCGCCGGCGTCGCGCTGCGCTTCGAGATCAACGTGCCGGAGCGGCAGGAGACGGTGCTGCACGACCTGCGCGAGATCGCGCCCACCTTCTACCTGGCCGCGCCGCGCAGCTGGGACAACATGCTCACCGCCGTGCAGGTGCGCATGGAGGACTCGACGCGACTGAAGAAGGCGCTGTACAGCCTGTTCATGGATTCGGCCCTGGCCGCCGAGCGCCGCAAGCTCGATGGCAAGCCGCCCACCGCGCTGCAGCGCATGCTGCGCCCGCTGGGCGACGCGCTGGTGATGGGCCCGATCAAGGACCAGCTCGGCCTGACCCAGCTGCGCCACGCCTACACCGGCGGCGAGGCGATCGGCGAGGACACCTTCGTCTTCTACCGCGCGCTGGGCGTCAAGCTGCGCCAGCTGTACGGCCAGACCGAGACCAGCGCCTACAACGCCATGCAGTCGCCGGAGGAAGTGCGCCTGCACACCGTCGGCCGGCCGCTGCCGGGGGTAGAGGTGAAGATCAGCGACGCCGGCGAGATCCTGGTGCGCTCGGGCAGCGTGTTCAGCGGCTATTTCCAGAACGAGGCCGCGACCCGCGAGTCGCTGGAGGACGGCTGGCTGCGCACGGGCGACGCCGGCTACCTGGAGCCGGACGGCCACCTGGTGGTGCTCGGCCGCGTGTCCGAGGTGGTGCACACCGCCCAGGGCGAGCGCTACATCCCCAACTACATCGAGAACCGCCTCAAGTTCAGCCCCTTCATCAAGGACGTGGCGGTGCTGGGCAAGGGCCGCGACTGGCTGGCCGCGATGGTGTGCATCGACGCGGAGACGGTGGGCCACTGGGCCGAGCTGCGCGGCATCTCCTACATCTCCTACGCCGACCTGTCGCAGAAGCCCCAGGTGCGCGAGCTGGTCGCCGAGGCGATCCGGCGCGTCAACGCCAGCCTGCCCGAACCCCTTCGGCTGCGTCAGTTCGTCAGCCTGCACAAGGAATTCGACGCCGACGACGGCGAGATCACGCGCACGCGCAAGCTGCGGCGCAACGTGGTGGAGGAGCGCTACGCGCCCATCATCGAGGCCGTCTACGCCGGCGCCGACAAGGTCGCGGTGAAGCTGCAGGTGGTGTACGAAACCGGCGAGGTCGGCACGACCGAGCGCGAACTGGCCGTAGCGGGGGTCTGACGCATGGACTGGATGTACTTCCTGGAACTGGCGGTCAACGGCGCCCTCGCGGGACTGATGTACGCGCTGGTGGCCATCGGCATCGTGCTGATCTACAAGTCGTCCTCGGTGCCCAACCTGGCGCAGGGCGCGCTGACGATGGTCGGCCCCTACCTGGTGCTGGCGTTCGCGGGCCAGGTGGGCCTGTCGATGTGGCTCGCGATCCCGCTGGCCATGCTGTCCATGTTCGTGCTGGGGGTGGTGATCGAGCGGGTGGCGCTGCGCCGGCTGGCCGGCCAGCCGATCGTGATGATCCTGATGATGACGCTGGGCCTGGACATCTTCCTGCGGGCCACGGCGCTCACCATCTGGGGCGGCAGCGGCCGCAACATGCCGATCGGCATCAGCGACGCGCCCTTGTTCGTCGGGCCGCTGCTGGTCAATCGCGCCTATGCCATCGGCGCCGCGGTGACGCTGATCCTGTTCGCGATCTCCGTGTTCTTCTTCCGCACCCGCATGGGCGTGGTACTGCGCGCCATCGCCGACGACTACACCGCCTCCTGGTCGGTGGGCATCTCGGTCGAGCGCGGCGTGGCGCTGTCGTGGGCGCTGTCGGCCGTGGCCGCCACCGCCGCCGGCGTGCTGTGGGGATCGGTGCAGACGGTGGACCAATCGCTGTCGCTGCTGCTGCTCAAGGGCATCACGGTCGGCGTGCTGGGCGGACTCGACAGCATCGGCGGCGCACTGCTGGCCGGACTGCTGCTGGGCATCCTGGAGAACGTCGCGTCCGGCTACCTGGACCCGCTGCTGGGCGGCGGCACCCGCGAGCTGGTGGTGGCCGCGGTGCTGATCCTGACCATCATGATCCGGCCGCACGGGCTGTTCGGCCGCCACGACATCGAAAGGATCTGACGCGATGCTCTACCGCCGCGCCGGCATCTTCCACACCAGCTATGCGCACGACCGCGCGCTGTTCCCCATTCCCTTCGAACGCTGGGCCATGTGGGCCCTGCTGGCGGTGGCGCTGGCCGCGCCGCTGCTGTTCAGCTCGCTGGCGCTCACCAGCTACATCCGGCCCTGGCTGATCTGGACCTCGGCCGTGCTGGGCCTGAACCTGGTGCTGGGCTGGGCCGGGCAGTTCCACTTCGGCTACGCCGCCATCATGGGCATGGGCGCCTATGCGTCGGTGCATGCGGCGCGCGGCGGCATCCCGTGGGAGATCGCGGTCGTCATGGGCGGGCTGACGGCCACCGTGGTCGGCGTGGTGTTCGCGTTCGCGGCGCTGCGCGTCAAGGGGCTGTACCTGGCGCTGTCCACGCTGGCCATGCAGTTCGTGATGGACTGGGTGATCTCGCACGTGCCGGCCATCAGCGGCGGCGTGTCGGCCACCCTGCAGGCGCCGCCCATGAAGCTGCTGGGGCAGGCGATCACCTCCGAGGTCGGCACCTACTACGTGGTGCTGGGCTGGACGGTGATGGTGACCGTCTTCATGCTGAACCTGAGGCGCAGCGCGCTCGGCCGGGCGCTGGTGGCGGTGCGCGAGAAGGACTACGCGGCGGCGGTGATCGGGGTGCAGGCCTTCCGCTACAAGCTGGTGGCATTCGCGGCCTCCGCCTTCATCGGCGGGGTGAGCGGCGCGATGCTGATCTTCGGCTTCTACCACGCGGTCACGCCCGAGCAGTTCGCGGTCAACGTGTCGATCGAGGTGCTGGCCATGGTGATCGTCGGCGGGCTGGGCAGCATCATCGGCAGCTACTTCGGCACGGCCTTCATCCTGCTGCTGCCCGGCCAGATGAACGAACTGATCTCCGGCATCGCGCGAGCGCTCGGGCTGGACATCGGCGTCGAGACGCTGGCGCACATCCCCTACATGGTCTACGGTGCCAGCATCATCGCGGTGCTGCTGGTCGAGCCCATGGGCCTGGGCAAGCTGTACGGCAACATCCGCAACTACCTGATGGTCTGGCCCTTCGGCTACGTGAGGAAGTAGGCATGGACGCAGCGACGCAAGCCCCCGACCTGCTGGCCCTGAACAACGTCGAGGTCATCTACGACCAGGTGGCGCTGGCGATCAAGGGCGTGTCGGTGACGGTGCCGCAGGGCGGCATGGTGGCGCTGCTGGGCGCCAACGGCGCCGGCAAGAGCACCACGCTCAAAGCGATCAGCGGGCTGCTCAAGCCCGAGCGCGGCGAGGTCACGCGCGGCGAGCTGCACTTCCAGGGCGAGGACATCGAGCGCCTGATGCCGCAGCAGCGCGTGCGCCGCGGCATCGTGCAGGTGCTGGAGGGCCGGCGCGTGTTCGAGCATCTCACGCCGGACGAGAACCTGGTGGCGGCGTCCGCCGTCACCGGCTGCAGCCGCGCCGAGACCCAGCGCCGGCGCGACCGCGTGTACGGCTACTTCCCGCGGCTGCACGAGCGGCGCTCGGCGCAGGCCGGCTTTCTGTCGGGCGGCGAGCAGCAGATGCTGGCGATCGGCCGCGCGCTGATGACCGACCCGCGCCTGCTGATGCTGGACGAACCCAGCCTGGGGCTGGCGCCCTTCCTGGTGGCGGAGATCTTCCAGATCGTGCAGCGGATCAACCGCGAGGAAGGCCTGTCGGTGCTGCTGGTCGAGCAGAACGCGATGGCGGCGCTGGAGGTGGTGTCGCGCGGCTACCTGATGGAGAACGGGCGCATCGTGATGCACGACAGCGCCGAGGCGATGAAGCGCAACCCCGACATCCAGGAGTTCTACCTGGGCGGGCGCGAGGGCAAGGATTTCCACGAGGTCAAGCACTACAGCCGGCGCAAGCGCTGGCTGAGCTGAAGACGCGGTCCATCGAGTTCCCGACCGTGCGGAAGGCGAGCGTACTGGGCATCCGCAGCGGCCATCCACCAACGTACGCAGGAGACAAGCCATGAAGCAACGAGCGCTATCCATCCTGGCAGGCCTGGCCCTGCTGGCGGGAAGCGGGGCCGCGCAGGCGCAGGACACGATCAAGTTCGGCCTGTGCTACGACCTGAGCAAGGCCTACACCTTCGTCACGCCGCAGATCGCGCAGGCCGCCAAGGACTACGCGACGCTGCTCAACGCCAAGGGCGGCATCGAGGGCAAGCAGATCGAGATCGTGGTGCAGGACCACGGCAACGAACCGCAGCGCGGCATCGAGTGCTACGAGAAGCTCAAGCGCGAAGGCGTGATGATGTTCGACTACCTGTCCACGCCGGTGTCGCGGGCGGTGCTGCCGCGCCACATGCAGGACGGCAACATCATGCTGCAGTCCTTCGTCGGCCGCGGCGACGCGGTGGACGGCGAGGTGTTCAAGTGGATCTTCCCGATCGGCCCGACCTACTGGGGCCAGATGGCCAACGACGTCGCCTGGATCAAGACCCAGCACAAGGGCAACCTCAAGGGCGTGAAGATCGGCTTCATCTACCCGGACTACGCGTTCGGCCAGGAGCCGATCCCGGTGCTCAAGACGCTGGCGGCCAAGGAAGGCTTCGACCTGCAGCTGTTCCCCAACCCCATGCCCGGGCGTGACCAGGCGGCGGTGTGGACGCAGATCCGCCGCTTCGACCCCGACTGGGTGATCAGCTGGAACCTGTCGGCCATGCACGTGGTGGCGGCCAAGGAGATGAAGCGCAACGGCATCCCGATGAGCAAGCTGATCACGGTCAACTGGCTCAACGAGGTCGACCTGCGCAACATCGGCCTCGAAGACGCCAAGGGCCTCAAGCGCGGCACCAACGTGGTGGGCGGCAAGGACCACCCGCTGATGCAGCAGATCGTCAAGGAGGTCTACGGCGCCAACAAGGGCGCGGGCGACATCAAGCACCTGGACGACATCTACTACAACACCGGGCTGGCGATGTACTCGGTGATGTTCGAGGGCGTGAAGGCGGCGATGAAGAAGGGCGGCTGGCCGCTGACCCCGGCCAAGATCAAGGCCGGGCTGGAGAGCCTGAAGGACTTCGACGCCAACGGCTTCATCGCCCCGGTGACCGTCACGGCCAAGGACCACGGCGGCGGCGGCAAGACCCGCATCGACATGTGGGACGGCAGCAAGTGGGTGCCGCAGTCCGACTGGTTCAACGCCTACACCGACGAGGTGGACAAGGTGGTGAAGGAGCAGTCGTCGGAGTTCGCCAAGACCGGCAAGTGACGTTCACAGCCGCCCGCAGGGCGGCCAGTGAACGTCATCCCCGCACGCGCGCGCAGCGCGCCAAGGCGGGGATCCAGTGCCCCGTCTCGCACTGCGCCAGCTTCATTCCCGCGAAAGCGGGAATGAAGACCTACTCCTCCTCCCCGTCCGCCGCGTCGATCCTCTCCATGTTCTCCAGCATCCTCAGCAGGTAGTGGACGGCGTGCACCATGTCGTTGCTGGAGAAGCCGTCGAGCGCCTGTTCGTAGTAGGCGTGGATCTTGGGCAGCGCCTTGCGCTGCCACACCTGCCGTCCGGCCGGTGTCATGCGGATCAGGCGTGAGCGGCGGTCGGCGGGATCGGCGGCGCTCTCGACGCGGCCGTCGCGCTCCAGCCGGCCGACCACGCCGGCCAGGTTCTGGCGGCTGACCATCAGGTAGCGCGCCAGTTCGCCCAGCTTCATCCCGGTACCGGGCTGCTGCCGCGACAGCGCGCCCAGCACCGCCCACTGCTGGGTGGTCATGCCTTCCGCCTCCAGGGCGCGGCTGCCGGTTTTATGCAGCATGTTGGCGCATTGGTAGAGCCGGAAGAAGAGCCGGTTGGCCAGCGCCGCCCGCGTCTCGGCATTCGGGTTTTCCATTGACATGTTCCTTTCGCCGCCGACCTCGCGCGGCCCTTGCGGGATTCCCCGTCGCCCCCTAAGATGCGACGTATGTTGTCATAAGGGCGCGGGCGCCGCAAGAAAGGAAACCATGAGCAGACTGCAAGGCAAGACCGCCATCGTGACCGGCGGCGGCGGCGGCATCGGCGGCGCCACCTGCGAGCGCTTCGCCGGGGAGGGGGCCCGCGTCGCGGTGCTGGACCGCGATCCGCAAGCCGCGGAGGCCGTGGTGCAACGCATCGCGGCGTCGGGCGGCCAGGCGCTGGCGATCGGCTGCGACATCACCGATCGCGCCAGCGTCGACGCGGCCGTGCAAGCCGTGGGCGACCACTTCGGCCCGATCGACATCCTGGTCAACAACGCGGGCTGGGACGTGTTCAAGCCCTTCACGACCACCGTGCCCGAGGAGTGGGAGCGCCTCATCGCGATCAACCTGGTGGGCGCGCTGCACATGCACCACGCGGTGCTGCCCGGCATGGTGGAACGCAACGCGGGGCGCATCGTCAACATCGCCTCCGACGCCGCCCGCGTCGGATCTTCCGGCGAGGCCGTGTACGCCGCCTGCAAGGGCGGCCTGGTCGCGCTGTCCAAGACGCTGGCCCGCGAGCACGCGCGGCACAACATCACCGTCAACGTGGTGTGCCCCGGCGTTACCGAGACCCCGCTGTTCGCCGGCTACCTGCAGGGAGCGGGCAACCCCGACAAGCTGCGCGAGGCGTTCCGCCGCTCCATCCCCCTCGGCCGCATCGGCCAGCCCCAGGACCTGCCGGGCGCCATCCTGTTCTTCGCCAGCGACGACGCGGCGTTCGTCACCGGCCAGGTCCTGTCCGTTTCCGGCGGCCTGACCATGGCCGGCTGACCCCTCCAACCCGAAAGGCTTCACCATGGACTTGCAGGACATCCTCTACGAAGTGCGCAACCGCGTCGCGTGGATCACCATCAACCGCCCGGACAAGATGAACGCGTTCCGCGGCACCACCTGCGACGAGCTGATCCGCGCGCTGCACAAGGCGGGCTACGACCGCGAGATCGGCTGCATCGTGCTGGCGGGCGCCGGCGACCGGGCCTTCTGCACCGGCGGCGACCAGTCGGCGCACGACGGCAACTACGACGGCCGCGGCACCATCGGCCTGCCGATGGAGGAGCTGCACACCGCCATCCGCGACGTGCCCAAGCCGGTCATCGCCCGAGTGCAGGGCTATGCCATCGGCGGCGGCAACGTGCTGTGCACCATCTGCGACCTGACCATCTGCTCCGACAAGGCCATCTTCGGCCAGGTCGGCCCCAAGATGGGCTCGGTCGATCCCGGCTACGGCACGGCCTTCCTGGCGCGCGTGGTGGGCGAGAAGAAGGCGCGCGAGATCTGGTACCTCAACAAGCGCTACTCCGGCGAGGAAGCGGTCGCGATGGGCCTGGCCAACGTCTGCGTGCCGCACGAGCAGCTCGACGCCACGGTGCAGGAATGGGCCGAGACGATCTGCGAGCGCAGCCCCACGGCGATCGCCATCGCCAAGCGCAGCTTCAACATGGACACGGCACACCAGGCCGGTATCGCCGGCATGGGCATGTACGCGCTCAAGCTCTTCTACGACACCGAGGAGTCGCGCGAGGGCGTCAAGGCGCTGCAGGAAAAGCGCAAGCCCGAGTTCCGCAAGTTCCACAAGTAGGCGGGCCCGCCATGCGCAATCCCTATCTCGACGAGTCGCTGCAGGCGCTGGCCGAGCAGGCGCGGCGCTACGCGCGCGAGCGGGTCGCGCCCGGCTACCAGGAGCGCGACCGCACCCGCGTGCTGGATCGCACGCTGATGCGGGAGATGGGCGGCATGGGCTTCATCGCGCCGGAACTGCCGGAGCGCTGGGGCGGGCAGGGCGCCGGTTGCCTGGCGGCCGGCGTGATCCACGAAGAGATCGCCGCGGCCGACCTGAGCCTGTCGTACGTGAACCTGCTCGCGTCCCTGAACGGCCAGATCCTGGCCGAGCACGGTGACGCGGCGGTGGCCGGTCCCTGGCTGCAGCGGCTCACGCGCGGCGAGGCGCTGGTCGCGATCGCGCTCACCGAGCCGCGCGGCGGCTCCGACGCCGCCAACCTGCGCCTGCGGGTGGAGCGCAGCGGCGACGAGTACGTGATCGACGGCGAGAAGACCTCGATCTCGGCCGCCGACCAGGCCGACGCCATCATCGTGTTCGGCCGCACCGGCAGCGCCGAATCGGGCGCGCACGGCGTCACGGCGCTGCTGGTGCCGGGCGATGCCAAGGGCCTGACGCGCAGCCGCTTCGACTGCCATGGCCAGCGCGCCATTGGCCGCGGTTCGCTGTTCTTCGACAACGTGCGGGTGCCGCTGGACCATCGCCTCGGGCAGGAGAACAAGGGTTTCGTGCAGGTGATGCAGGGCTTCGACTTCTCGCGCGCGCTGATCGGGCTGCAGGTGCTGGCGGTGGCGCGGGTGGCGCTGGAGGAGACCTGGGCCTACGTGTCGCAGCGCGAGGCGTTCGGCAAGCCCCTGTCGGCGTTCCAGGGCGTGTCGCATCCACTGGCCGACCTGCAGACCAAGGTCGAGGCGGCGCGGCTGCTATGCCTGCAGGCGCTGTGGCTGAAGGACCAGGGCCTGCCGCACAGCGCCGAGGCGGCCATGTGCAAGTGGTGGGCACCGCAGCTGGCCTACGACACCGTGCACCAGTGCCTGCTGTCGTTCGGCCACGGCGGCTACGACCGCGGGCCGATGGAGCAGCGGCTGCGCGACGTGCTGGGGTTCCAGATCGGGGACGGGACGGCGCAGATCATGAAGACGGTGATCGCGCGGTCAAGGGCAGGGCGGGGCGCGGTGCCCAACTGAAAAAAGAGGGCGCCGAAGCGCCCTCATCCGTCATTCCCTGCCCCCATTCGTCATCCCCGCGAAGGCGGGGATCCAGGGCTTTCAAGCAGGCCGCGAAAGCGGACGCACTGGATTCCCGCCTCCGCGGGAATGACCACCTATTGGTCACCGGTGCGCGGCTGGCTTCCTACTTCGCCAGCTGGCAGGTCTTCCCCGCCTGCGTCGCCTGCTTCAGGTACGCGACCAGGTCGGCCCGTTCCTTCGGGTCGGTGACCCCCAGGTAGGTCATGGTCGTACCCTGCACCGTGTTCATCGGGTCGGCCAGGAACTTCGACAGCGTCGCCTCGTTCCACACGATCCCCGAGTTCTTCATCGCCGTCGAATAGCTGGTGTAGCCGGGCGCGGTGCCGGCCTTGCGGCCGAAGAGGCCGCAGTGCGCCGGGCCGGTCCGGTTCTGTTCGATGGCGTGGCAGGCGATGCAGCGGCCGTACACCTCTTCACCGTGCTTGACCGCGGCCGGATCGGGGGCAGCGGCGAATGCGAGCCCGCCGCAGGCCAGCAGGGCGGCCACCCCGCCCTGCACGAAACGCGCAGCGGTCACGACATGAACGCGCTGGGCACCACCGGCGTTTCGCCCAGCACCTGGCGGAACACGGCCCAGTGCATGGCTTCGTCGCCCAGGATGCTGGCCGCCGCCTGCGACAGGCCGCGGTCGTTGAACAGCGGGACCGCGTTCAGGTAGGCCGACACGGCGCCGCGCTCCAGCCCGGCCGCGAAGCGCAGCACGTCGGCCTCGGCCTTGAGCTTGTCGGTCGGGAAGTCGTACCTGCCCTTGGCGTCCACCGGCTTGCCACCCAGCTTGCGGATGGCGCCGGCCAGCGTGTCGGCGTGCGACTTGTGGTGGCCCTGGAACTGCAGCGCGACCGTCTTGGTGGCCGGGGTCAGCAGGCCGCTCTCGGCGCCCACCTGGTAGGCGGCGACCGCTTCCAGCTCGGCGCCCAGCGCGGTGTTGAGGATGCGGGTGTCGGCCTCGAGCTGGGCCGCGGTCGGCTTGGCGTCCTTGGCCAGCGCGTCGCGCCCGGCCAGCACGGCGACCGCGGTGGCCGACATCACGGCGGCGGCGCCGAAGATCGATTCGCGGCGTCCGCGGTCGAAGAAGGAGGGAGAGTCGGTGGGCATCAGCAGCTTCATGGCAGTTCCTTGCAGTGGAAGAAAAGGATTCGGGAGTCAGTGGTCGCGGATCACGCCCATCGAACGCAGGCGGGCCAGCACGACGGAGACGGCTTCGTCGCAGCGGCGGCCCTGGAAGTCGTACAGGCGCTGGGCCTCGGCTTCGCCGGAGGGGCTCAGGGTGTCGCGCAGCATGGCGCGCGCGCGCAGCAGGCGGGTCTTGACGACGTCGTTGGAGACGCGCAGGGCCTGCGCGGTCTCCTCCACGCTCATGCCTTCGACGCTGCGCAGGATGAACACGCTGCGGTAGATCGGTGGCAGCAGGTCCACGGCCTGCTGCAGGCGCTCGCGCAGCTCGCGCCGCGCAAACTCCTCTTCCGCCGAACGGGCGGGTTGATCTTGCTGGTGGGGCATCTCACCCTCCTCGTCGGCGTCCTCGCTCCACAGGACGATCCGGCCGTACCGGCGCTGCTGCGTGAGGGCTTGGTTGATGACGATGCGGGTCAGCCAGGTGCCGATCGACGAATCCCCGCGGAAGCTGTGGAGGGACTGAAAGGCATGCAGGTAGCCCTCCTGCACCGCGTCCTGGGCCTCGGCGTCGTCGCGGACGATGCCGCGGGCGGCGCGGAACAGGCGCCGGTTGTAGCGCCGCATCAGCTGCTCGAAAGCCCGGGCCTGGCCCTGGCGCAGCTCGGCCAGCAGGCCGCTGTCGTCGGTCTTTTGCTCGGTCTGGGCGATGTCCATCGCAACTTCCTTTCGTGGATGCCGGGGTGGCACCGTGGGGGCGCGGGATCTGGCCGCACTGGCCCTTACCCGACTTGGACGCGTGAGCGCCGGAAAGGTGACAAGCCCGGGGCCGGCGACTAGGCGCCACGGGCGTGGTGGGGGACTTCGACAACCAGCCCGGGATCGAAGTGGGGGTTTTCCGGAACCCCTTCCGCATTGGCGTAGCCGCGCGGGTTGCAGATCACGCGGGTGCCCTCCAGCTGGTAATCGACGCTGTGGTGCATGTGGCCGTGGATCCACAGGGCCGCCCGGCCGCCGCGCAGCAGGTGGTCGGCGTTGGAGGCGAAGCAGGCGCTCAGCGCCGAGTCGGCGAAGCGCGGCTCCACGCTGGCCGCGCTCGGCGCGTGGTGGGTGATCACCACGGTCGGGCCGTCGAAGGGCTGCGCGAGCGCATGGTCGAGCCAGGCGGCGTGGCGCTCGAACAGCGCGGCGGAGTCGAGCGGCGTGAAGACCTGCTGCCGGTCCTCGTCGAGGTGGATGCGCTGGAAGTCGCGCATGAAGCGCAGCGCCTGGGCCACGGCGTCGTCGCGCGCCTGGCCGTCGCCGAACAAGCGGAAGTCGCTCCACAGCGTGGAGCCGAGGAAGCGCACGCCGCCGAGCTCCACGGCGGAATCGTCCAGCACGTGGATGGGGCTGTCCGCGGCCTGGGCCACCAGCTGGGCACGGGTGCCGGCCAGCGTGCCGCCATAGAACTCGTGGTTGCCGGCGACGTAGAGCACCGGCCGGTCGATCCGCCGGGCCCACGCCATGGCCGCTTCCGGCCGCGCGATGTCGCCCGCGAGCACCACCACGTCGGCATCCGTCGGCGGCAGTTCCAGCCCGCCACGGGAGAGGTGCAGGTCGGACAGCACGTGCAGCTTCATGGCATCACCCTTTCGGGATGGCATATGTATCACGGCATGATATAGTGGCCCTCCGGCTTTCGAATGACCCCTCTGGCGGGGGGCTGAAGCCGGGGCACTTCGCCTCCCAGGCGAGCAGGACGACGGTGGTCAAGCAGGATTTCGAGACGCTGGCCGAGTTCCGGTACCGGCTGCGCAAGTTCCTCCGCTTCAGCGAGGAGGCGACGCAGCGGCACGGCATCACGCCGCTGCAGTACCAGCTGCTGCTGCAGATCAAGGGCTATCCGGGGCGCGCGCATGCGTCGATCGCCGAGTTGGCCGAGCGCCTGCAATCCAAGCACCACGGCGTGGTGGCGCTGGTCACCCGCTGCGAGGAACTGGGGCTGGTCCGGCGCAAGCCGAGCCAGCAGGACCTGCGGCAGGTCGAAGTCCACCTCACCGCCGCCGGCGAGCGCAGCATCGGCCGGCTGGCCTGCGTGCACAGCGATGAACTCAGGCAAATGGCCGCGATGCTGCGCGGCCTGGGCGACCTTCAACCGGACGCGGAGGCAATCGAATGAACATCTGGCCTGGACAAACCCTCGCGGCCAGCGGCCTGCACCAGATGATCCTGGAGCAGATGCAGGACGCGGTGATCGTCGCCGACGCCGAAGGCACGATCCGGCTGTGGAACCGGGGCAGCGAAGTGCTGTTCGGCTTCGCGGCGTCGGAGGCCATCGGCTCGGGGCTGGACCTGCTGGTCCCGCCGCGGTTCCGGCAGGCGCACGACCAGGGCTTCCGGCAGGCGATCGCCGCCGGCCACCTGCGCACCGAAGGCCGCGTGATGACCACGCGCTCCAACCACAAGAACGGCTGCCGGCTCTACGTCGACTTCTCCTTCAGCCTGCTGAAGGACCCCCGCGGCCAGGTGCTGGGCGTGATCGCGGTCGCGCGCGACGCGACGGCGCGGCATCTCGAGGAAGTCGCGCATCGCTTGCAGGCCGAAGCGGCCTGATCGCGCCGCCTCGGCGCGCGCTGGTGGATTCCCGCCTTCGCGGGGATGGCCGACGACGGCCCTCAGGTCGTGTAGTCCCCCGACGCCTCCGGCTGGAACAGCACGGATTCGATCACCGCGCTTCGCTCCTCGCCGCCGGGCAGGCGCCAGCGGGCGGTTTCGCCGACCTCCAGGCCCAGCAGGCTGGTGCCCAGCGGCGACAGCACCGAGATGAAGCCGTTGGCCGGCTCCGCGTCCTCTGGATAGCAGAGGGTGACCTTGTGCGGCTCGCCCCCGGCGGTGTCGCGCAGCATCACCTGCGTGTACATGGTGACCACCGTGGCGGGCACGGTCGGCGCTTCGACGATGTCGCTGTTCTCCAGCACGTCCTGCATGGCCTGGGTGGCGGGCGAAGCGATGCGCTGGGTCTGGGCCAGCAGCTTGGTCAGTCGCGCGTGATCGAGTTCGGTGATCGTGCGCTCGGTCTGGACTTCAGGCGTCATGGTCGGTCCTCGTTGAAGAAAAAGCGGCCGCCGGCTGGGCGGCTGGGCGGCCGCCGGTCAGGCGGCCCCGGTGGGGCGCTGGGGGTGCCCGGTGATTCGAGGGTGCGCGGGGGAGGAAGAAGGGTGAATCGCCGGGCTCAGGAGAGTGCTTGCAGTCGCGGCATGGGGGCCGCACCCGCTGCAGTTTCCAGGGCCCGTCCGCCCACGCGCGCGCGCGCGGCCAGGACGGCCGGCGCGGCAAGGGGCAGGGTGCGGACGAAGGCGTTCACGAGGCCAAGTCTAATCGCTGCCGCAGCGCGAGTGGAAAGACCCCGCATCGCCTGCCGGATTGCAGGCCCTCTGACTCAGCCGATGGCCATCAGCGAGGCATTGCCGCCCGCCGCCGCGGTGTTGATGCTGACCGAGCGCTCGAGCAGCAGCCGTTCCAGCGCGATGTCGGCACGGCCGGGCTGCAGCCGTTCCACGGCGATCACCGGGCCGGGCCGCTCGGCCAGCCGCCGCTGCACCTCGGCCAGCGCGTCCGTGCCGCCGTGCAGCAGCACCAGTTCGTAGCCCGTCCCGGGCGCTTCCCACCGCTGGGCCAGCGACACCGCCCCCTGCACGGCTTCGGGCAGGCCCTGCAGCAACGGCTGGGCCGCCAGCGGCCACACGGCCCGGCTGCCGACCGCCAGCACGGCCGCGAGCTGGACCAGCCGATCGTCCTCGTCGTCCGCCAGGCACAGCACGGCGCGGCGCGGCACCAGCGAATAGACGTTGCGCTCGCCGGTCGGCCCGGGCAGGGTGACCGACGCGCCGCTGCGTGAGCCGACTGCAAAGGCTCTGCAGGCCTGCTCGACCGCGGACTTGCCGCGCTGGCGCGCCCAGGCCTGCAGTGCAGCCAGCGGGGACGGAGTGGCCGGTGCCACCGAGGCCGATGCGCCCGGCTGCGCCAGCACGCGGGGCAGCACGTCGGCCGGCCGCTGTGCCAGCAGGCGATACAGGTACAGCGGCCCGCCGGCCTTGGGCCCCGTGCCCGACAGCCCTTCGCCGCCGAAGGGCTGCACGCCGACCACCGCGCCCACCATGTTGCGGTTCACGTAGACGTTGCCGGCGTGCGCCGACGCGAGCACGCGCGCGATGGTTTCGTCGATGCGGGTGTGCAGGCCCAGCGTCAGGCCATAGCCGGTGGCGTTGACCTGCGCAACCAGCCCTTCCAGGTCCTCGCGCCGGTAGCGCACCACGTGCAGCACCGGGCCGAACACCTCGCGCTCCAGCTCGGCGAGCGAGTCCAGCTCGATCACCGTGGGAGGCACGAAGGTGCCGCGGTCCAGCGGCTGCGGATCGTGGCCTTCGAACCGGTGCACCCGGCGCCCGCGCGCACGCAGGGCTTCGACGTGCCGCTCGATGGCCGCGCGCGCGTCCTCGTCGATGACGGGCCCGACGTCGGTCGCGAACCGGTCCGGGTTGCCCACGCGCAGCTGCGCCATCGCGCCCAGCAGCATCGCGAGCACGCGGTCCGCGGCGTCCTCCTGCACGCACAGCACGCGCAGCGCGGAGCAGCGCTGGCCGGCGCTGTCGAAGGCCGAGCCGAGGATGTCGGCGACGACCTGCTCCGGCAGCGCCGAGGAGTCCACGATCATCGCGTTCTGCCCGCCGGTCTCGGCGACCAGCGGAACCGGCTGGCCCTGCGAACCGGTGCGGCCGACCAGCGTCCGCTGCAGGATGCGCGCGACCTCGGTCGAGCCGGTGAACAGCACGCCCTGGATGCGCGCATCGCCGACCAGCCGTGCCCCCACCGTTTCGCCGCGGCCGGGCAGCAATTGCAGCGCGCTGCGCGGCACGCCGGCCGCCCACAGCGCGCGCACCGCTTCCGCCGCGACCAGCGGCGTCTGCTCAGCCGGCTTGGCCAGCACCGCGTTGCCGGCGGCCAGCGCCGCCGACACCTGGCCGGTGAAGATGGCCAGCGGGAAGTTCCAGGGGCTGATGCAGGCAACCGGCCCCAGTGGCCGATGGGTGGCGTTGTCGAAGTGGTCGCGCACCTGGGCCGCGTAGTAGCGCAGGAAGTCGACCGCTTCGCGCACTTCGGCGACGGCATTGGCCGTCGTCTTGCCGGCTTCGCGCACCAGCAGGCCGACCAGTCGCGGCAGTTCGGCTTGCAGACGATCGGCGGCGGCCAGCAGGATGCGGGCGCGTTCCTTTGGCAGCACGGCGGACCAGTCGTTCGCGCCCTGCGTGGCGTGCTCGAGGGCCCCATCGACATCCGCGGCCGTGGCTTCGCGCACCTGGCCGACGACGTCGTCGTGATCGGCCGGATTGCGCACCGGCTGCGGTTGGCCGCCCGCGGGCGCGTCGATGGCCAGCATCGGCGCCGACTGCCAATCCGCATCGGCCGACGCCTTCAGGGTCGCAGCCAGGCGCGCCAGCTCGTGCTCGTTGGCGAGATCCAGTCCCTCGGAGTTGCGCCGGCCTTCGCCGTAGATGTCGCGTGGCAGCGGGATGGCGGGGTGCGGCAGGCCCACCGTGCCGTGATCGCGCGCCAGCCGTTGGACCTGCTCGACCGGATCCTCGACCAGCTCGGCGATCGGCACCGCCGGGTCCGCGATGCGGTGCACGAAGGAGGTGTTGGCGCCGTTCTCCAGCAGCCGCCGCACCAGGTAGGCCAGCAGGGTCTCGTGCGTGCCCACCGGCGCGTAGATGCGGCAGGGCCGGCCGAGGCCGCCGGCGTCGGGCGAACCCACCACCTGCTCGTACAGCGGCTCGCCCATGCCGTGCAGGCACTGGAACTCGTACTGCCGCGACGTCCAGCGTGCCGGGTCGGCCATCCGGAACACGGCGGCCAGGGTGTGTGCGTTGTGGGTGGCGAACTGCGGATAGACCGCATCGGGCGCCGCCAGCAGGCGGCGGGCGCATGCCAGGTAGGCGAGGTCGGTGTGCGCCTTGCGCGTGTAGACCGGGTAGTCGGCCTGGCCTTCGACCTGCGCGCGCTTGATCTCCGAATCCCAGTAGGCGCCCTTGACCAGCCGCACCATCAGGCGCCGGCCGCTGCGCCGTGCCAGGTCCACGAGGTGGTCGATCACGAAGGGCCCGCGCTTCTGGTAGGCCTGCACCACGAAGCCCAGGCCTTCCCAGCCCTGCAGCTGCGGATCGAAGGCCAGCCGCTCCAGCAGGTCCAGCGAAGGCTCCAGCCGGTCGGCCTCCTCGGCGTCGATGTTCAGCCCGATGTCGTAGCGCTTGGCCAGCTCGCACAGGCCGGCCAGCACCGGATACAGCTCCGCCATCACCCGATCGAGTTGCGCGCGGCTGTAGCGCGGATGCAGGGCCGAGAGCTTGATCGAGATGCCGTTGCCCTCGTACACGCCACGCCCCCGCGCCGCCTGTCCGATGGCGTGGATCGCCTGCTCGTACGCGTGCCGGTAGCGGGTGGCGTCGTCGGCGGTCAGGGCCGCCTCGCCCAGCATGTCGAAGGAATAGCGGAAGCCCTGCTGCTCGCGCGGGTGCGCGTTTTGCAGTGCCTCCTCGATGGTCTCGCCGGTGACGAACTGCTCGCCCATCATGCGCATGGCGAGGTCCACGCCCTTGCGGATCAGCGGCTCGCCGCCCAGGCCCACCAGGCGGGCGACGGCCGAGGACAGCCCGGATTCGCTGTGCGTGGCCACCAGCCGGCCCGTGATCAGCAGGCCCCAGGTGGCGGCGTTGACGAACAGCGAGGGACTGCGGCCCAGGTGCGAGTGCCACTGGCCCTGGGCGATCTTGTCGCGAATGAGCGCGTCGCGCGTGGCCGCATCGGGTATGCGCAGCAGCGCCTCGGCCAGGCACATCAGGGCGATGCCCTCCTGCGAGGACAGCGCGTACTCCTGCAGCAACTGCTGCACCAGCCCGGCGCGGCCGATGCCGGCCTTGCGTGCGCGCAGTCCCTGGGCGAGCCGCGCGGCCAGCTGGCTGGCAGCGGCTGCGTCCGGCGCAGGCAGGCGTGCCTCGGTCAAGTGGGCGGCGACCGCCTGCGGTTCCGGCGTGCGCCAGGCCGCGGTGATGGCCTCGCGCAAGGGCGTCGCGGCCGACGCGGGGATCAGGAAGTGCTGGAAGGGGGCGGTCACGCAAACGGGCCTTGGTTGTTCGGAATCGCCATGGTTGCGGTTTTTCGCTAGGATTTTCTTTCGTATCGATGGCTTTCGGCCGAATGAATCACTAGCTCCGCATGGCCACGCCCGACGAACTGGACCGCATCGACCGCCGCATCCTGCAGGCCCTGCAGGACGATGGCCGCATGACCAACCAGAAGCTGGCCGAAGTAGTGTCGCTGTCGCCCACGGCCGTGCTGGCGCGGGTGCAGCGGCTGACCCGCTGCGGCTACATCCTGGGCTACGAGGCGCGCCTGAATCCGCAACTGCTGGGCGCCGGCCTGCTGGTCTTCGTCGAGGTGCTGCTGGACCGAACGACGCCCAACGTATTCGAGGCGTTCAAGGCCGCGGTGCAGGTCCATCCCGAAGTGCTGGAGTGCCACATGGTGGCCGGCGGCTTCGACTACCTGCTCAAGACGCGCGTGGCCGACATGGAGGCCTACCGCCGCTTCGCCGGCACCGTGCTGTGGCAACTGCCCGGCGTGCGCGAGACGCGCACGTATGCGGTGATGGAGGAAGTCAAGAGTTCGGCGAAGCTGCACCTGCCCTGAGCGCTGGTGTAACGCCCGGTATCCCACGCGGACATGCCATGGCGGGCATACTCGTCCGTTTGCATGGGAGGCCGTCATGAACTACTGGGCTGAAGAAATCGCGATGGTGGAAAAGGCCGCGCTGAAGGCCGAATCCCTGGAGCAGGCGGCCGAGCGCAAGTTCGACGAGGTCCATGCCGCCGCGGAAGCCAGGGGCGCCGTCGAGACGGCGCTGGACACGCCCGAATTCGCCTCCTGGATGGCCGCGCGGGCCGACACCGACGCCGCCTGGGGCCGCTGGTCACAGGTGATGGACGCGAAGCCGCCCGTGTAAATCACAGGGAATTCGTCGCAGCCGCGGGCGCAACCCCGCTGCATCGCGGATAATCCGTCCTGCGTCCCCTTTCCGAGGGGGCGCTTTTTTTGCGGTGATCAGTCAGCTTCGCCTTTCGAACCGATCATGAGTTTGTGATTGCATCCGGGCTCCATCGCGCTTTCCCCTCTCAACATGGAGTCCTCATGGGCAACAAACTTTACGTGGGCAACCTGCCCTACACCTTCCGCGACAGCGACCTCGAGCAGGCGTTCGGCCAGTACGGCGCCGTCCAGAGCGCCAAGGTCATGATGGAGCGCGACACCGGCCGCTCCAAGGGTTTCGGTTTCGTCGAGATGTCCAGCGACGCCGAGGCGCAATCCGCCATCCAGGGCATGAACGGCCAATCCGTCGGCGGTCGCGGCCTGGTGGTGAACGAAGCGCGTCCGATGGAACCCCGCGCCCCGCGTGCCGGCGGCTACGGCGGCGGCCGCGGCTACTGATCTGCACCTCTTGCGCAGCCCCTTCGACGGGGCTTGCGCGGCAGGGCGGGCCGACCCACCGGCCCGCGCTGCGCGGCTGCGCCACTCGTGCGCCCACAGCCGCTTCCCCTTTCTTCAACTTCGGCCGCGGTTGCGGCAAGGGAGATGACATGGCCAAGGAAGACCTGATCGAAATGCGAGGACGCGTGGAGGAAATCCTGCCGGACTCGCGCTGCCGCGTGATCCTCAACAACGGGCACGAACTCGTCGCCTACACCGGCGGCAAGATGAAGAAGCACCGCATCCGCATCATCGCCGGCGACGACGTGACGCTGGAGATGTCGCCCTACGACCTCACCAAGGGCCGCATCATGTTCCGCCACCTGCCCGAGCGCAGCGGCGCGCCCCGGCCGCCCTTCCGCCGCCGCTGAGCACCCCCTCTCCATGCCCTGCGACCTGCGGGGCATGCGCGCGCCGCGCCCACGACGGCCACGGCGCCACGTGGAATCCCGCTACCGCGCAGGTGAGCAGCGCCTTACCATCGCGGCCCGATGCCCACGGTCGACCGCAACCCCGACCTCCAGTTCGCGCAAGGGCTTGCGCGGGCCTTCGCCGGCGCCGTGCTGTTCGGCCTGCCACTGCTGATGACGATGGAGATGTGGTGGCTGGGCTTCCAGATGAGCCCCTGGCGGCTGGCGCTGCTCACCACGCTGTTCTTTCCCTTCCTCGTCGCGCTGTCCTGGCACGCCGGCTTCGAGCCGACCTTCAGCTGGAAGGACGACGTGCTCGACGCGCTGGTGGCCTATGGCGTCGCCTTCATCGCGTCGGCGCTGCTGCTGGCCATGCTGGGCGCACTGGGCCCCGGCGATGGCTTGCGCGAGGCGCTCGGCAAGATCTGCCTGCAGGCGGTGCCGGCGAGCATCGGCGCGCTGCTGGCCCAGAGCCAGCTCGGTGAAGCCAATGCCGGCGGCGATACCCGCGGCGGCAAGAGCAGCCATGCCAGCGAGCTGTTCATCATGGCCGTGGGCGCGCTGTTCCTGGCGTTCAACGTCGCTCCCACCGGCGAGGTGCTGGTCATCTCGCTGCGGCTGGACGAGTGGCAGGTTTTGCTGCTGCTGGCCGCCACGCTGGCGATCATGCATGCCTTCGTCTATGGCGCCGCCTTCCGCGGTCGCCCGCGCAAGCACCCGCAGGCGCGCTGGTGGAGCCTGTTCGGCCGCTTCACGGTGACGGGCTACGCGATCGCGCTGCTGCTGTCGGCCTACCTGCTGTGGTCCTTCGGCCGGCTGGAAGGCCTGTCGGCCATAGGCTCGCTCAAGCAGTCGGTGGTGCTGGCCTTGCCGGCCGCCATCGGCGCCGCGGCAGCGAGGCTGATCCTGTGAGGCCCGGCATGGCCGAACGCCAGCGGCATCCCCATGCCCCGCCGGCCGGCACGGGCGACAACGAACCGCTGTCCGAATGGATCGCCGCCGCGATCGGCGGGCTCATCCTGCTGGCCAGCATCGCCGGCCTGGTCTGGACCGCGCTCGCGGACGGCCACCAGCTCGTCGACCCGGTGGCGCGCGTGGCCTCGGTCGAGCGCCGCGGCGAACGCTTCCACGTGCAGCTTCAGGTGCACAACCAGGGCGGCGCGCCCGCGGCCGCGCTGCGGGTGGTGGCGCAGCTGCGCGACGGCGACCGGCTGGTCGAGGAGGCGGAGACCGAGTTCGAGCACCTCGCGGGCCATTCCTCGCGCGAAGCCGGCCTGTTCTTCCGCAACGATCCGGCCCGCCTGGCGCTGTCGCTGGCGGTGCAGTCCTACCAGCGCCCCTAGCGGCGCATCCTTTCCTCCTGTCTTGCGCGAACTGCCATGAGCCTGCCCAAACCCCGATCCAGCGCCGTCGTCACCGGCCTCACCCGCACGCCGCACCGTGCCTTCCTGCGCGCGACCGGGCTCGACGACCGCACGCTGGCGCGGCCCTTCGTCGGCATCGTCAGCACCCACGGCGAGAACACGCCCTGTTCCATGAGCCTGGCGCCGCAGGCCGACCGCGCGCGCCTGGGCGTCGCGGCCGGCGGCGGCGTGCCGGTGCCGTTCACCACCGTGTCGGTGTCGGACGGCACTTCGATGAACCACGCCGGCATGCGCATGAGCCTGGTCTCGCGCGAATGGATCGCCGACAGCGTCGAGCTGGTGGTGCGCGCCCATGCCTACGACGCGCTGGTCGCCTTCGGCGGCTGCGACAAGACGCTGCCCGCGCTGATGATGGCGCTGGTGCGGCTGAACGTGCCCGGCGCCTTCCTCTACGGCGGCGCCGCCCTGCCCGGGCGGCTGGGCGGCCGCGATCTGACCGTCCTCGACGCGATCGAGGGCGTGGGCCGGGTGCAGACCGGCGCCATGGACGAAGCGCGGCTGGTCCAGGTCGAGCGCAGCTGCCTGCCGACGGTCGGATCCTGCGCCGGCCAGTTCACCGCCAACACCATGGCCATGGTGGGCGAGGCGCTCGGCCTGTCGCCACTGGGCTCGGCCATGCTGCCGGCGGTGTACAGCGAACGGCTCGCGCTGGCGCAGCGCACCGGCGAGCGCGTGGTGCGCCTGCTGGCCGAGGGCGGCCCGCGCCCGCGCGACCTGGTCACGCGCCAGAGCCTGGAGAACGCCTGCGCGGCGGTGGCGGCCACGGGCGGGTCGACCAATGCGGCCCTGCACCTGCCGGCGATCGCGCACGAGGCCGGCCTGCGCTTCACGCTCGAGGACGTGGGCGAGGTGTTCCGGCGCACGCCGCTGATCGCCGCCATGAGCCCGGGCGGCCCCTACCTGGCGCGCGACCTGCACGAGGCGGGTGGCGTGCCGGCAGTGCTCAAGTCGCTGCTGGACGGCGGCTTCGTGCACGGCGAGGTCCTGACGATGGACGGCGGCACGCTGCGCGAAGCGCTGGCCGGCGTCGCCGTCGACGGCGAGGTCGTGCACGGCTGCGACCAGGCCCTGCACCCAAGCGGCGGCGTGGTGGTGCTCAAGGGCAACCTGGCGCCCGACGGTGCGCTGCTGAAGATCGCCGGCTTGAAGTCCCTGCGCTTCGCCGGCCCGGCGCGCGTGTTCGAGAGCGAAGAGGACGCGATGCGGGCCGTCAGCGCCCGCGCTTACCGCGCCGGCGAGGTGCTGGTGATCCGCAACGAAGGCCCGCGCGGCGGCCCCGGCATGCGCGAGATGCTGTCGGTGACGGCCGCCGTGTACGGGCAGGGCATGGGCGAGCAGGTGGCGCTGCTGACCGACGGCCGCTTCTCCGGTGCGACCCGCGGGATGTGCATCGGTTACGCCGGTCCTGAAGCGGCACTGGGCGGGCCGATTGCACTATTGCGCGACGGCGACCGCATCGAGATCGACGCCGAGGCCGGCACGCTGGCGGTGGCGCTGGACCAGGCCGAACTGGCGGCTCGCCGCGCGGCGTGGCAGGCGCGCGAGCCGGCCCGCCTGGCCGGCGTTCTGCAGAAATACGCGCGGCTGGTCGGTCCGGCGCACCTGGGGGCGGTGACGCACGCCGGCGCCTGCGAGTGGCCGCCGGAGCCCGATCAGCGGGCCGTGTAGCCGCCGTCCACCAGGTGCTGCGAGCCGGTGATGAAGCTCGCCTCGTCGGACAGCAGGAACAGCACCAGCCCCGTCACTTCCTCCGGCCGGCCCAGGCGCCCCATCGGGTGCAGGCCGACCAGCCCATCGTAGGCTTCCTTGGGCAGGTCCTGCAGCAACGGCGTGTCGACGTAGCCCGGGTGGATGGAATTGATGCGGATGCCCTTGTCGGCATAGCCGAGCGCGGCCGCCTTGGTCATGCCCGCCACGCCGTGCTTGGCCGCCACGTAGGGCCCGGCGCTGGCATCGCCCACCACGCCCAGGATGGACGACATGTTGACGATGGCGCCCCCGCCCGCCTTCAGCATCGCCGGGATCTCGTAGCGCATCCCGTAGAACACGGAATGCAGGTTCACGTCCATGAGCTGGCGGTAGGCCTGGATGTCGATGTCGGCCAGCAGGCCCAGCGGGCCGCCGATGCCCGCGTTGTTGAAGGCCAGGTGCAGCGCACCGAAGTGCTTCACGGCGACGCCCACGGAGGCCTCGACGTCCTCGGGCTTGCCGACGTTGCCCGCGAACGCGATCGCTCGGCCGCCGGCCTGGGCGATCTCGTCCACGACCTGCTGCGCCGGCTCGGCCTTCAGGTCGTTGACCACCACCTGCGCGCCCCGTGCGGCCAACGCCAGCGCGGCGGCCCGGCCGATGCCGGAGCCGGCGCCCGTGACCAGCGCGACCTTGCCCTGGAAGTCCTGGTTCATGTCGGAATCCTTCGTCGTCATATGCCAGCGGCCACTCTAGTGACGATCGCCGCCGGCAAGTGCAACCGCTGGTTGCAGGCGCGAAGGACCCCGACGCGGGTCAGCCGACCCAGGCCTGCACTTCGATCTCGACCCGCGCGCCCTTGTACAGGGTCGCCTGCACGCAGGAACGGCTAGGCAGGCCGTCGGGGAAGTGCTTGGCGTACTCCTGGTTGAAGGCGGCGAAGTCGTCCAGGTCGGCCAGCCAGATCGTGGCCTTGACCACCTGGCCCATGCCGGCGCCGACTTCGGCCAGGGTGGCGGCGATGCGCTCCAGCACGATGCGGGTCTGCACCTGCACGTCGCCCTCGACGATGTTGGCGTTGGCATCCATGGCCAGGACGCCCGACAGGAACAGGAAGCCGCCGGCACGGACGGCCTTGGAGAAGGGAACGGGCAGGGGCGAGGGGTAGCGGGTGATGGCGGACATGGGTTTCTCGGGTCTTTCTAGCGGGAAGCTCGGGTGATCACGGCGCCGCTGCGTGCGCCGGTGTGCCGGCCTTGTTCCCAGGCCACCGCGCCGTTGACGATCACGCAGTGGATGCCTTCGGCCGGCCGGGTGGGCTCGTCGTAGGTGGCGGCGTCGCGGATGGTGGCGGCATCGAACACGGCCAGGTCGGCGTGCTGGCCGACGGCGATGCGGCCGCGGCCCGCCAGCCCGAAGTTGCGGGCGGTCAGGCCGGTCATCTTCCACACCGCGGTCTCCAGCGGGAACAGCGCGACGTCCCGGCTGTAGTGGCCCAGCACGCGCGGGAAGGTGCCCCACAAGCGCGGGTGCGGCTTCTCGCCCAGCGGGATGCCGTCGGAGCCGACCATGGTCTCGTCGAACGCGAGGATGCGCTGCACGTCGTCCTCGTCCATCAGGAAGTAGATCGCGGTGCCGGGCTGCAGGCGGCGCGCGGCCTCGCTGTCGTCCACGCCCCACTCGCGCGCGATGTCGGCCAGGTCGCGGCCGGCGCACTCGGGGTGGGGCTCGCTGGACGCGATCAGCACCCGGCCGTCGAGCATGCCGCGGTCGGTGCGGATCATGGTGGAGCCGGCGGTGTACGGGTAGCAGTCCAGGCACACCGCCTGCTTCTGCATGGTCTCGCGGATGAAGGGCAGGGTGGTGCGCGACATGCCGAAGTTGGGCCGGTTCTGCACCTTGTGGTGCGACACCACCACCGGGATCGCGAGCTCGCGGCCGATGCGGAAGGTCTCCTCCAGCGCCTCCATCACCCTGGCGGCCTCGTCTCGCATGTGGGTGACGTACAGCGCCTTGCGTGCGCTGAGCGGGCGCCCGACCTCGACGATCTCCTCGGTCGTCGCCTTGGCCGCCGGCGGATAGAAGGTGCCGGTGGACAGGCCCAGTGCGCCGGCATCCAGCGCCTCCTCGAGCAGGCCCTGCATGGCCTTCACCTCCGCGGGCGTGGCCGCGCGGTCCAGCGAGCCCATGGTCACGGCGCGCAGGGTCGAGTGGCCCACCAGCGGCGCGACGTTGACGGTCGAGGGCGTGCGCCGCAGCGCGTCCAGGTAGTCGGCGAAGCGGGTGAAGCGCTGCGCCGCGGGGGCATCCAGCAGGTTGAGCGGCATCGGCAGCTCCATGTCCGCTTTCAGCGGCGCGGCGCTGATGCCGCAGTTGCCGGTGACCACCGTGGTCACGCCCTGCGAGACCTTGAAGCTCATGTCGGCCTGCGACAGCACGGCCTGGTCGTCGTGCGTGTGCGAGTCGATGAAACCGGGCGCCACGACCAGCCCGCGGGCGTCGATCTCGCGGGCGGCGCCCGCGCCGGCCAGGTCGCCGACGGCGGCGATGCGGCCGTCCTGCACGGCCACGTCGGCCTCGAAGCGCGGCGCCTTGGTGCCGTCGATGACGGTGCCGCCGCGCAGGATCAGGTCGTAGATCTGGCTCATGAGAATTCCTTCAACGGAGGTGGCAGGCCACTTGGTGCGTCCCGTCGCCGTCGCGCGGGGTCAGCGCCGGGCGCTGCTCGCGGCAGACCGCCTGCGCCAGCGGGCAGCGGGTATGGAAGCGGCACCCGGACGGCGGGTTGGCCGGGCTGGGTGGATCGCCCTGCAGCAGGATGCGCCTGGCCGGCGTGCGCGGGTTCGGCACCGGCGCGGCGGACAGCAGGATCTCGGTGTAGGGGTGGCGCGGTGCGGCGAACAGCGTGTCGCGGTCGGCCACCTCCACCACGTGGCCCAGGTACATCACGGCGACGCGATGGCTGATGTGGCGCACCACCGCCAGGTCGTGCGCCACGAACAGGTAGGCGATGCCGAACTCGGCCTGCAGGTCCATCAGCAGGTTGACCACCTGCGCCTGCACCGAGACGTCCAGCGCCGATACCGGCTCGTCGCAGACGATCAGCTTGGGATTGAGCGCCAGCGCGCGGGCGATGCCCAGGCGCTGGCGTTGCCCGCCGGAGAATTCGTGCGGGAAGCGGCTGGCGGCGTCCGGCCGCAGGCCGACCCGCGCGAACAGCCACTGCACCCGCTCGGCGCGCTCGGCCGCGGTCATGCCGCCGAAGTTGCGCAGCGGCTCGGCCACGATGTCGCCCGCCTTCAGGCGCGGATTGAGCGAGGCGTAGGGGTCCTGGAAGATGATCTGCAGGTCGCGCCGGCGCTGCCGCATCTGCTCCGGCGACAGCGCCAGCAGTTCCTCGCCTTCCAGCCTGACCGAGCCGGCGGTCGGCTCCACCAGCCGCAGCACCGACTTGGCGGTGGTCGTCTTGCCGCAGCCCGACTCGCCCACCAGCGACAGGGTCTCGCCCTTGGCGACCGTGAAGGACACGTCGTCCACTGCCTGCACCGGCGGCCGGGCCTTGCGCAGCCATTGCCGCGGCGCGCTGTAGTGCTTGCGCAGGTTCTCCACCGCCAGCAGCGGCGGCGTCGCCGTCGTCGTTGGAACGGCGCTCATGCGGGCTCTCCCTGCAGCGCCGGGTGGGCGGCGGTTTCGTCCACGGCGAAGCAGGCGACTGCGTGGCCGCCGCCCTGGTCAGCCAGGGCCGGCATGGCCTGGCGGCACTGCTCGCGCGCGAAGGTGCAGCGCGCCGCGAACGCGCAGCCGGCGCCCAGTTCGTGCGGCGAGGGCACCATGCCGGGGATCTCGGTCAGGCGCGCGGCGCGGGTGTTCATCGCCGGCATCGAGGCCATCAGCGCGCGGGTGTAGGGGTGCAGCGGGCGGTCGAACAGTTCCACCACCGGGGCTTCCTCCACCTTGCGGCCGGCGTACATCACGACCACCCGGTCGCAGCTCTCGGCGACCACGCCCAGGTCATGCGTGATCATGATGACGCCCATGCCCAGCTCCTGCTGCAGCCGCTTGACCAGGTCCAGGATCTGGGCCTGGATGGTCACGTCCAGCGCGGTGGTGGGCTCGTCGGCGATCAGCAGTTCGGGCCGGCAGGCCAGGGCCAGCGCGATCATCACGCGCTGGCGCATGCCGCCGGACAGCTGGTGCGGGTACTCGTTGGCGCGCCGCGCCGGCTCGGGGATCTGCACCAGCCGGATCATCTCCACCGCACGCGCCATCGCCTCCGCGCGGCTGACGCGCTGGTGCTGGCGCACGCTCTCGGCGATCTGTGCGCCCACGGTCATGACCGGGTTCAGCGAGGTCATGGGCTCCTGGAAGATCATCGAGATACGGTTGCCGCGGATGCGGCGCATCTGCGGCTCCGACAGGGCCAGCAGGTCGACCCCGCGGTAGCGCACGGCGCCGGCGTGGCGGCCGGGTGGCGTGGGCACCAGGCGCAGGATGGACAGCGCGGTGACGCTCTTGCCGCAGCCGGACTCGCCGACGATGCCCAGCGTCTCGCCGGCGTTCACGGTGAAGGAGACACCGTCGACCGAGCGCACGCGGCCGGCCAGGGTGTCGAAGTGGGTGCGCAGGCCGTCCACCTGCAGCAGCGGCGCGTTCGGATCCGGGGTCATAGCTGCCTCGCCAGGCGGGGGTCGAGCACGTCGCGCAGGCCGTCGCCCAGCATGTTGATCGCCAGCACGGTGATAGCCAGCAGCAGGCCGGGGTACAGGATGATGTGGAAGGCCACGGCGACGGTGTTGCGCCCCTCGGCCATCATGTTGCCCCAGCTCGGCGTCTGGGCCGGCACGCCCACGCCCAGGAAGGACAGCGAGGCCTCGATGAGCACCGCCGAGGCCGCCACGAAGGTGGCCTGCACAACCAGCGGCGCCACCATGTTGGGCAGCACGTGGCGCCACAGGATGACCGGCAGGCGAGTGCCCACGGCATGCGCCGCCTCCACGAACAGCTGCTCGCGCAGCGTGAGCGCCAGCGAGCGCACCAGCCGCACCACGCGCGGGATCTCCGGCACGGTGATGGCCACGATCACGGTGGTGAGGCTGGCCCGGGTCACCGCCATCAGGGCGATGGCCAACAGGATGCCGGGGATGGCCATCAGGCCGTCCATCACCCGCATGATGGGGCCGTCGGCCCAGCGCACGAAGCCGGCCACCAGGCCCAGCAGCACGCCCAGGGCGGAGGCGAGCACCGCCACTGCCAGGCCGACGATCATCGAGATGCGGCTGCCCCACATGGCCCGGCTGTAGACGTCGCGACCCAGCGCGTCGGTGCCGAACCAGTGCTCGGCCGAGCGCGGCTGCAGGCGCGCCAGCGGATCGATGGCCTGCGGGTCGTGGGTGGCCAGCCAAGGCGCGGCGAAGGCGATCGCCGCCACCACCAGCAGCAGCACCGCGCCCAGCAGCAGCGTCGGGTTCTTGCGCAGCCAGCGGAAGCGAGGGCGCACGAACGGTGCTTCCTCGGCCGGGGCTTCTTCTCGGGGGGACAGGACGGCGCTCATGCGGGCGGCTTCGTCAGTAGCGGATGCGTGGATCGAACAGGCGGTAGCTCAGGTCGATCAGCAGGTTGATCAGCACGTACACGCCGGCCGACAGCAGCAGCACGCTCTGGATCACCGGGTAGTCGTGGCGCTGCACGGAATCGATCACCAGCCGGCCGACGCCGGGGATGGCGAACACGGTCTCGGTCACCACCACGCCGCCGATCAGCAGCGCGATGCCGACGCCCACCGTGGTGGCGATCGGGATCGCCGCATTGCGCAGCGCGTGCACCAGCACCGGCATCACGCCCAGCCCCTTGGCGCGGGCGGTGCGGATGTAGTCCTCCTGCAGCACCTCCAGCACGGTGGCGCGGGTCATCCGCGTGAGCAGCGCCATGTACAGCAGCGCCAGGTTCAGGCAGGGCAGCACCAGGCTGCGCAGCCAGGGACCGACGCCGTCGGCCAGCGGCGTGTAGCCCTGCACCGGGAACCAGCCGAGCTCGATGGCGAAGCCGTAGATCAGCAGGTAGCCGATCAGGAACACCGGCACCGAGAACGCCAGCACGGCGAACACCATCACCAGCCGGTCGATCCAGGTGCCGGCGCGGTGCGCCGCCAGCGTGCCCAGCGGCACCGACACGAGCACGGCGACGGCCATGGTCAGCACCGCGATCGAGAGCGTGGGCTCCAGACGCTGGCCGAGCAGGGTGGTCACGGGCACCTGGGTGAAGATCGAGGTGCCCAGGTCGCCGGTGAGGATGCGGCCCAGCCAGCCGGCGAACTGCTGCCACAGCGGCTGGTCCAGGCCGAGGGCGGTGCGCAGCTGGGCGATGTCCTCCTCGGTGGCGAAGTCGCCGGCGATCAGCGCGGCCGGATCGCCGGGCGACAGGTGGATCAGCAGGAAGACCACCACGGCCACCACGCCCATTACCGGCAGCGTGGCGGCCAGGCGCCGCAGGAGATAGCCCATTGCGCTTGCGGCTTACCGGTCCAGGTTCCAGACCAGCGGCAGGCCGCCCCAGAGCTTGTCCACGCCCTTGATGTCGGCGCGCACCGCCATCGCCGGCGAGTACTGGCCGGCGCTGATGTACGGCAGGGCCTCGAAGGCGCGGGCGTGGAAGCGGTCCAGCAGCTGCTTGCGCTTGGCCGCATCGGTTTCCTTCAGCCAGGCGGTGCGCAGCTCGTCCAGCGGCTTGTCGCAGGGCCAGCCGGGCAGGCTGGTGCCGCAGTTGGCGCTGAGGTAGGCGTTGGTCACCGGCGAGTCGGCGTCGAAGCTGCCGGCCACCGTCACGTACATGTTCCAGCCGCCCTTGTCCGGCGCGTCGCGCTTGGCGCGCCGGGCACCGATGGTGGCCCAGTCGGAGGTCTGCATGTCCACGTTCATGCCGATGCTGCGCAGGGTCTGCGCGGCCATCAGCGCCTCGGCATTCAGGTAGGTGATGTCGCTGGGCACCAGCAGCACCACCTTCTCGCCCTTGTAGCCCGCCTCGGCCAGCAGCTGCCTGGCCTTGGCCACGTCGGGCGTGCGCCAGGGCTCGGCGCCGGCGAAGGTCTCGTTGCGGCCGCCGCAGATGAAGAAGGTGGCGCAGTTGGTCACGCGCAGGTCCTTGGGGTAGCCCATGGCGGCCATGAACTTGTCCTGGTCGACCGCCTTGAGCACGGCCTGCCGCACCTTGGGGTTGTCGAAGGGCGGGTGCAGCTGGTTCATCACCAGAAAGCCCTGCCAGGCGCCCGAGGGCATCAGCTTGACGTTGCTGTCGCCGCGCAGCGCATTGATGTAGTCGGGCGGCACCTGCTCGACGAGGTCGACCTCGCCCTTGCGCAGTGCGGCGATCGCGCTGTTGGCGTCGGGGATGTACAGCCACTCGACGCGGTCGAAGTTCGGCTTCTTGCTGCCGGCCAGGCCGTTGGGCGCATCGCTGCGGGGCACGTAGTGCGGGTTGCGCACGAACACCACCTTGTTGCCCGGCACCCACTCGTCGCGCTTGAACATGAAGGGGCCGGAACCCAGCACCTCGGCGATCGGCTTGGTGGTGGGCTGCTTGGCCAGCCGCTCGGGCATCACCACGGGCGGGAAGCCCGAGGGCTTGGACATGGCTTCCAGCACCATGCCGAAGGGCTCCTTCAGCGTGAGCGTGAAGGTCTTGTCGTCGGTCGCCTTCCATTCGGCGGCCGACAGCGCCGTCATGGCGCGGCCCATGCTGTCCTTGGCCGTCCAGCGCTGCATCGAGGCCACGACGTCGGCCGAGGTCACCGGCGAGCCGTCGGAGAACTTCAGGTTGGGCCGCAGGGTGAAGGTCCAGGTCTTGCCGTCCTTGGAGGTGGTGTACTTGTCCACCATCTGCGGCCGGGGCTGGCCCTTGGCGTCCAGGCCGAAGGGCATGTCGTAGACCATGTAGCCGAAGTTGCGCGAGATGTAGGCCGTGGTGAAGCTCGGGTCGAGGATCTTCACGTCGGCGTGCGCCACCACCTTCAGCGTCTTGTTCTGCGCCAGCGCGGCGGGGCTGGTGGCGGCCAGCGTGGTGCCGAGCAGCAGCGCGGCAAGGGCGGCCAGGGTTCGTCGTTGCATCAGCGTGTCTCCGGTCGTGGGTGGAAGGAAAGGGGTTGGTTCAGGCGTCCAGCGGCCACTTGGGGCGGCGGACCTTGCGGTAGGGCAGGGTGCTCAGGTCCAGCGTCACCGAGCCCGGTGCGGCGGCGTAGATCACGTGCCGCCCGATCTTCGAGTACGAGGCGTGGAAGTGCTGCGAGGACTTCACCACGATGAGCTTCTTCGCGGCGAGGTCGCAGCCGATGCCGGTGAACAGGTCGCTGCCCATGGCCTGGTTGCGGATCGAGCACAGCAGGATCTCGATGCCCTCGTGCTCCACCAGCGCGCAGTCGCCCATGGCGGTCGGCGTGTTCGACAGGCCGGTCTGCATGTGTTCGTGGCGCACCGCCTTGACCGTGCAGGCCAGATCCAGCGGAGGGCCCGACATCGGGCTGACCTTGCCGCCGATGCGCAGGTCCAGGCGCGCGCCTTCGCCTGCCTCGATGGCGATGCGGGCCGCGACCGGGTCCCAGAACGGGCCGATGGCGGCGTTGCGGATGCCACGCTCGACCAGGCGCTGCAGGATGAAGGTGGCGTCGCTGGCCGCGCCGCCACCGGGGTTGTCTGCGCCGTCGGAGATCACCACCGGGGCGCCGTCGAAGGCGAGCGCCTCGTCCAGCGCCTCGTCGATCCCGGGATAGCGCACCGTCAGCGCTTCGCGCAGGCCGATCAGCTCGTCGGCGAGTTGCCGCGCCAGCTGCTGCGCCTTGGCCGCGTTGCCGTCGGCATAGACCAGCACCTTGGTGCCCATGTCCGGCACGTCGCCCCAGGCGAAGCCGTGGGTGACGGAGATCGACAGCACGCGGTCCTGGCCCTCCAGCGACTGGATTCGGTCGACGAAGGCCCGCGCCGGGTCGCGCGAGGTGTGCATGGTGACGATCATGTCGCAGTCGACCATCGCGGCCACCGGCGCGATCTCGCCGCGCACCTTGGCGGCGCACAGGTCCACCAGCTCGAGCGCGCGCTCCAGCACGTCGGTGTGCGGGTACTCCTTGAAGGCGACCAGCACGTCGGCGTTCCCGACCATGGCGGCGCTGAGGTGGTTGTGCGGGTCCAGCTCGGCGCCGACCACGACGCCGGGGCCGACGATCTCGCGCACGCGACGGAGCAGGTCGCCTTCGCAGTCATCGTAGCCGTCGGCCACCATGGCGCCGTGAAGGCCCAGCAGCACCATGTCGACCGGCAGCGCCTTGCGCAGGTCGTCCAGCAGCTCGTCGCGCAGCGCCTCGTAGGTGGCGCGGGTGGTGGTGCCGCTCGGCTGTGCGCCGGCCACCATGCCCTCGACCAGGTCCCAGCCGTTTTCCTTGCCGCGCAGGCGCGCCGCCCACAGCGGGCCGGCGAAGAAGAACATGTGGTCCGGGTGCTGGCCGGCGGCGAAGTAGCCGCGGTCCTTGAACGAGGCCATGCCGGTGGGCATGGGGCCGAAGGTGTTGGTTTCGGTGGCGAGGCCGCCGCTGAAGACGCGCATGGGCTGGTGCTCCGGGCTAGGGGTTGGCGGTGGCGTGCAGGCGGGCCGGGGACAGCATGGCCTGCGTCAGGCCGAAGCCGGCGATTCGCCCGGGCAGCGGCAGGCCCCGTGCCAAAGCCGCGCAGGCTTCGCCCATGGCGGGCGAGGTCTGGATGCCGTAGCCGCCCTGGGCCGCCACCCAGAAGAAGCCGGGCGCCTGCGCGTCCCAGCCGCCGACCAGGTCGCCGTCGGGCACGAAGGAGCGCAGGCCGGCCCAGGTGCGGGTGGGGCGGCGGATGGTGAGCGTGGTCATCTGCTGGATGCGGTCGATCGCGATCGCGATATCCAGCTCCTCGGGTTGCACGTCGTGCGGCGGCACCGGGTCGACGTTGGCCGGGGAGCCGAGCAGCATGCCGGCGTCGGGCTTGATGTACCAGTCCTCGCTCACGCCCGCCGTCATCGGCCAGCCGGCCGCGTGGGTGTCCGGCGGCGGCGCGAAGATGAAAGCGGAGCGGCGGCGCGGCTGCAGGCCGATGGCGCGGGCGCCGGCCAGGCGGCCGACTTCGTCGGCCCAGGCGCCGGCCGCGTTCAGCACCACCGGTGCCTGCCAGAGCTGGCCGCCGGCCGTGACCTGCCACTGCCCGCCGACGCGCTGCAGGGCGGTGACCTCGGCGTCGGTGACGATGCGCCCGCCGGCGCGGCGGATCCCGCGCAGGAAGCCCTGGTGGATGGCGTGCACATCCATGTCGACGGCGTCGGGTTCGTACACCGCGCCGACCAGCTTGTCGCGCCGCAGCACCGGTGTCAGCTCGCAAGCTCCGCCTGCGTCGAGCAAGCGACCGTTGGGCGACAGCGCGCGCAGCACGTCCCAGTGCGCCTGCAGCTCCGCCTCCTCGCCGTGGGTGGCGACCATCATGGCGCCGCGCGCGCCGAGCACGGGATGCTCGGTGAACCCGTCCGGAGGGTTTTCGAGGAAGGCGCGGCTGGCCATGGTGAGGGCGCGCACCTGCGGCGTGCCGTAGCTCTCCATGAACAGCGCGGCCGAGCGGCCGGTGGAGTGGTAGCCGGGCTGCGCCTCGCGCTCCAGCAGGACGACCCGGCCGTGCGGGGCCAGGAAGTAGCCCACGGAAGCGGCGGCGATGCCGGCTCCGACGACGAGGAAATCGGCCTGGTTCGACATGGCCGGCGATGGTAATCAGGAATTTGCGTATATGCAAACCGTGTCGCACCGCTGCCGCAATTTCCCAGTGGAACGCTGGCGCATTCGTTTGCATGGACGCAAAATGCGGCACCTCCACGGAAGGATCCCATGCCTGTCGCCAGGAAAGCGCCCGCAGCTGCCGCCCAGCACCACACGCTGGACCGGGAGACCTTCGGCCGGCGCCTGCGCAGCGCCCGCAAGAAGTTCGGCTGGACGCTGGCCGAAGTGGCCGAACGCTCGGGCGTGTCCATCCCCACCATCTCGCGTGCCGAGCGCGGCCAGCTCGCCCTGGGCTACGAGAACTTCTCGGCGCTGGCCAAGGCGCTCCGCATCGACATCGGCACGCTCTTCTCCGAAGCCGGCG
>Ga0196972_1000194_pt1 | contig 46383 bp, 44 predicted proteins | sample S1v_2013CmetaG_FD_148618 | JGI IMG/M metagenome (GOLD analysis project Ga0196972, IMG submission 148618) | Soil microbial communities from Anza Borrego desert, Southern California, United States - S1+v_20-13C | ecosystem: Environmental > Terrestrial > Soil > Desert | place: USA: California...
GCGGTGCAGACCAGCGACTTCATGACGGCCGACTGGGCCGAGCTGCCCTATGCGCTGCTCAAGAAAGTGTCGGGCCGCATCATCAACGAGGTGCGCGGCATCAACCGCGTGACCTACGACGTCTCCAGCAAACCGCCGGCGACCATCGAGTGGGAGTGAGGCGGACATAATCCGCCCATGTACCAGCCTCCGCAGTTCAAGTCCGACGACCCCGCCGTCGCCGCGGAACTGATGCGCGCGAACCCGTTCGCGAGCCTCATCTCGAACGACGACGCCGGCTTTCCCTTCGTCACCCATTTGCCGCTGCACCTGGAGGAGCGGGAAGGCCGCTTCGTGCTGCTGGGGCACGTGGCGAAGCCGAATCCGCACTGGCGCCACCTGCAGGCGCGGCCCCAGGCGCTGGTCACCTTCGTGGGTCCGCACGCCTACCAGTCGCCCAAGGTCTATCCGGACCTGCAGCGCGTGCCGAGCTGGAACTACCTCGCGGTGCACTGCCGCGTGCAGGCGCGGCTGCTGGAGGACGCGCCCGCCAAGGACGCCCTGCTGAAGAAGCTGATCGCCGACCACGAGCCGGACTACGTGGCGCAGTGGCAAAGCCTGGGCGAGGCCTTCGCGCAGAAGATGCTGGCCGGCATCGCAGCCTTCGAGCTGGAGGTGCTGCAGTGGGCCTGCAAGCTCAAGGTCAACCAGCACCGGCCCGAGGCGCACGCCCGCATGCGCGAGATCTACGCCGCCGGCAACGAGGACGAACGCGAGCTCGCGCGCTGGATGCAGCGGCTCGGACTGGGAGGTGCGTGATGCGGGCGGTCTTCAGCCTCCTGGGCCTGCTGCTCGTGGTGGCCGTCGTCGGCGTGCTGGCGAAGAAGCAGCTGTCCTCCGGGGTGGCGCCGGCGACGTCGGTGGACGCGCCCGCCGGCGTGGCCGTGCCCGCGGGAACGCCGAAGCAGCAGCTGCAGCAGTTCGAGCAGGCGGTGCAGGGCGCCATGCAGCAGCGGCGCCCCATGCCCGACGAAGCCCAGTGAAGCTGCCGCCTGCCGGTCCGGCGCGCGACGAGGCCTGCATGCGCGAGGCGCTCGCGCAGGGGCGGCTGGCGCAGGCGGCGGGCGAGGTGCCGGTGGGCGCCGTGGTGGTGCATGGCGACACCATCGTCGGCCGCGGCCACAACGCGCCGGTCACGCAGCACGACCCTACGGCGCATGCCGAGATCCGAGCCTTGCGCGAGGCGGCGCGGGCCCTCGGCAACTACCGTCTCGACGGCTGCGAACTGTTCGTGACGCTGGAGCCCTGTGCCATGTGCAGCGGCGCGATGATGCACGCGCGCCTGGCCCGGGTGGTGTACGGCGCCACCGACCCCAAGACCGGCGCTGCCGGCTCGGTGCTGGACCTGTTCGCCCAGCCGCGACTGAACCACCACACGCAGGTGCAGGGCGGCGTGCTGGCCGATGACTGCGGCCGGCTGCTGTCCGGTTTCTTCCTCCAGCGACGACAGGAGAGCCGCATGAACAACCAGCCGCTGCGCGACGACGCGCTTCGCACGCCCGAGGAGCGCTTCGCCGGCCTGCCGGATTACCCCTGGGCGCCGAACTACCTCAGCGACCTGCCGGCGCTGGCCGGCCTGCGCATGCACTACCTCGACGAAGGCCCGCGCGAGGCGCCCATCACCTGGCTGTGCCTGCATGGCAACCCGTCGTGGAGCTACCTGTACCGCCGCATGATCCCGGTGTTCCTCGCTGCCGGCGACCGCGTGGTGGCACCCGACCTGGTCGGCTTCGGCAAGAGCGACAAGCCCAAGAAGGACGGCTTCCACACCTTCGCCTGGCACCGCCAGGTGCTGCTGGAATTCGTCGAGCGGCTGGACCTGCATGACGTCGTGCTGGTGGTGCAGGACTGGGGCGGCCTGCTCGGCCTGACGCTGCCCATGGAGGCGCCCGGGCGCTACCGAGGCCTGCTGGCGATGAACACGACGCTGGCCACCGGCGACGAGCCGCTCAGCCCCGGCTTCCTCGCCTGGCGCGAGATGTGCGCGAAGAACCCGGAATTCGGTGTCGGCCGGCTGTTCGCTCGCGGCAACCCGCACCTCACGCCGCCGGAGTGCGCCGCCTACGACGCGCCGTTCCCGGACCGCGGCCACCGCGCCGCGCTGCGCGCCTTCCCGCCCATGGTGCCGGAGTCAACCGGCTCGGACGGCGCCGAGGTCTCGCGGCGCGCCCGCGACTTCTGGCGTGACGCGTGGCAGGGCCGCAGCTTCATGGCGGTCGGCGTGCAGGATCCCGTGCTCGGCGCGCCGGTGATGCAGGCGCTGCGCCGGCAGATCCGCGGCTGCCCCGAGCCCATGCTGGTGGAGCAGGGCGGCCACTTCGTCCAGGAGCACGGCGAGGCGGTGGCGCGGCAGGCGGTGGGATACTTCCACGCCTGATGAGCCACATCTACGTCTATTCCCCGTCGAGCGCAGTGCGCGACAAGGCCGCCGTCCGGCGCGGCATCGCCCGGCTGAAGGCGGCCGGCCACGAGGTCGAGCTGGATCCCGACCTGTTCACCGTCCACATGCGCTTCGCCGGCGACGACGACACGCGCCTGGCCGCCATCGGCCGCGCTGCGGCCAGCGGCGCCGACATCGCGCTGATCACGCGCGGCGGCTACGGCCTGACCCGGCTGCTGCCGCGGTTGCCGTACAAGGCCATGGCCAGGTCGGTGCGCCAGGGCATGCGCTGGGTCGGCTTGAGCGACTTCACGGCGTTGCAGTGCGCGCTCCTGGCCGAGACCGGCGCGGTGACCTGGGCGGGGCCGGCGGTCGGCGAGGACTTCGGTCCGCAGGGCGGGCCCGACGACATCATGCTGGCCTGCTTCGAGGACCTGGCCAGCGGCCAGGGCGAGGGCGCCGGCTGGCAGCTGCCCGCGTCCGAGCGGGTGGACACCATGCGCCCGGTGCACGGCTTGCTCTGGGGCGGCAACCTCGCCATCCTGGCCACCCTGGCCGGCACCCGCTGGCTGCCGCGCATCAAGGGCGGCATCCTGTTCATCGAGGACGTGCACGAGCACCCGTACCGCGTGGAACGCATGCTGACGCAGCTGCTCTATGCCGGCGTGCTGGGCGAGCAGAAGGCCATCGTCTTCGGCCAGTTCACCAACTACAAGCCGGCGCCGCACGATCGCGGCTTCAAGCTCAAGACCGTGATCGAGTGGCTGCGGACGCAGGTGCGGGCGCCGGTGTTCACCGGCCTGCCGTTCGGCCACGTGCCCACCAAGGTGGCGCTGCCGGTCGGTGCCGAGGTGCACCTGGCAGTGGAAGGCCGCGATGCCTTCCTGCTGTGGGGGCACAGGCACTGAGGCCCGCCCGGCCTGGGCCGCTGGTCGGCGACTAGCCTGCGAATGAACGCCGCCGCGCCAGGCCCGGCGGCAACATGCCCTTGAACAGGCTGGTGATGCGCTCGACCTGCTGGCGCGCGACGGTCTCGCCGTGGCGCTCGGCAAGGGCCGCCATCAACTCGCCCCGCAGGTACCACAGTCCCTGGATCTCGCCGGCATAGCGGATGCGCCGCGTGAGTTGCGGGAACTCCTTGGAGGCCGACTCGCCGATCAGTTCGAGCATGGCGTCGCGGATGTCCTCGAGCCGGTTGTCGAGGGTGGAGGGACTCGGGGGCTGCGGATGCCCGAGCAGGCCATACAGGCTGTTGCGGAGGTTGGGTTTGAACCAGCGCATGGGTCCTTCTTGATGCTGTGCCGATCAGGCGGGCCCAAAGGTACGAGCCATCGTCCCGTCGCACAAGCGTGGAACCGCTGGGCTTTATGCGCAAACGCTACAAGGTCTCGCATGTGTTGGTTACCAAGCGTGAACCGGCATGTTCAGATGTTTCAGTGCGCCGCATTTCAGCAATTCGCCCACCGCGCGCACCTTCGATGCATCGCCGGCCGGCCCCCTGGATCGAGGGTGCTTTGATAGAGTGAACCGGCCAGATCGCGAGTGCCGATGACGCCATCCTCCCTTCCGCAGCCGCCCGCCCGCACGGCCGACCGCCGCCTGCGGTGCGTCGCGCGCGAGGCGGCATGAACGGAAGGCCCTCCCCGGGTCGCCCTCCCACGGGCGGGACCCCTGGCCAGACCCCGCAGATTCCGCCGCGCAAGTCGTGGCTGGTCTTCCTCGCCATCGTGCTGGGCAACTACCTCCTGGTGCGACTGCTGTTCCCCGGTGCCGGCGAGCCGATGTCGGTGCCGTACACCGTCTTCAAGGCGGAGGCCGGCAAGCGCAACGTGGAAGTGATCTACAGCCGCGGCACCAGCATCGAGGGCCGCTTCGCCGCGCCGGTCACCTGGCCCACGGCCGCCGGGGCCGCAGGTGGCCAGGAGAACCGGGCACCGGCACCGCGGCGCTGGCAGCAGGTCCAGCCCCAGACCTCGGAGGTCTTCACCACCGAATTGCCGGCCTTTGTCGATCCCGGACTGGAGCAGTTCCTGATCGAGCACGGCGTGGAGATCAGCGCCGTGCCGATCCGCGAGGGCAGCGCCTGGGCCACGCTGTTGTTCGGGTTCGGGCCGGCCATCCTGATCATCGCCTTCTACGTCTGGCTGTACCGCCGTGCCGCCCAGGGCGGCGGCCTGGGCGGCATGGGCGGGCTGATGGGCATAGGCCGAAGCAAGGCGCGGCGCTACGACGTCGAAGGCGCCCAGCGCGTGACCTTCGACGACGTGGCCGGCATCGACGAGGCCGAGAACGAACTGGTCGAAGTGGTGGACTTCCTGAAGTCGCCGGACAAGTACACGCGGCTGGGCGGCACGGCGCCCAAGGGCGTGCTGCTGGTGGGTTCGCCCGGCACCGGCAAGACGCTGCTGGCCAAGGCGGTGGCCGGCGAAGCGGGCGTGCCGTTCTTCTCCATGAGCGCGGCCGAATTCGTGGAGATGATCGTCGGCGTGGGCGCCGCCCGCGTGCGCGACCTGTTCAAGCAGGCGCGCGAACATGCGCCGGCCATCATCTTCATCGACGAGATCGACGCCATCGGCCGGGCCCGCGGCCCGATGGCGATCGGCGGCGCCAGCGAGCAGGAGCAGACCCTGCAGCAGATCCTGACCGAGATGGACGGCTTCACCGGCCGCGAGGGCATCATCGTGCTGGCCGCCACCAACCAGCCCGACGTGCTGGACCGAGCCCTGCTGCGCCCGGGGCGCTTCGACCGCCGCGTGGTGGTGAACCTGCCCGACAAGGTCGGCCGCGAGGCGATCCTCAAGGTCCACACGCGCAAGGTGCCGCTGGCGCCGGACGTGCACCTGTCCGAACTCGCGTCGGCCACGCCGGGGTTCTCGGGGGCCGACCTGAAGAACCTGGCCAACGAGGCGGCGCTGCTGGCGGCCCGGCGCGACGAGCAGGAGGTCCGCCACAAGGACTTCCTGGACGCGCTGGAGAAGATCGTGCTGGGCCCCGAGCGGCCGCTGCTGCTAGGCCCCGAGGACCGCGAGCGCATCGCCTACCACGAGAGCGGCCACGCCATCCTGGGCCTGGTGATGCCGGGCGCGGACCCGGTGCACCGCGTCAGCATCGTGCCGCGCGGCCAGGCCCTGGGCGTGACCTACCAGCGGCCCGCGACCGACCGCTACAACTACCCGGAGGCCTACCTGCGCGCCCGCATCGTCGGCATGCTGGGCGGGCGGGCGGCCGAGGAGGTGGTCTACGGCACCCGCACCACCGGCGCCGAGAACGACATCGAGCAGGCCACGCAGGTTGCGCGCGGCATGGTCACGCGCTGGGGCATGAGCGATGCCGTCGGCATGGTGCAGTTGGCGCCGCGCCAGAACCCCTACCTCGGCGGGCCGACGGACTTCGCGGGCGACAAGCCCTTCAGCGAGGCGACCGCGCGCCTGGTCGACGCCGAGGTCAGCCGCATCATCAACGAGTGCCACGAGCAGGCCAAGCGCCTGCTGCGCGAGCACCGCCCGGCGCTGGACGCGCTGGTCAAGGCGCTGCTGGAGCGCGAGACGGTCGGCGAGCAGGAGATCCTGCAGGTGACCGGCCTGCCGCCGGCGCCGGAGCTGCCGGGCCGGCCGCTGCCCGCCTGAAGGAGCGCGGCGTGCTGCTGCAGCCGGGCCGCAACTGCTGGCGGGTCGAACGGGCCCGCCGGCTGGCCTTCCTGGTCGACGGCGCCGCCTATTTCGCCGCCGTGCGCGCGGCGATCGCACGGGCCCGCCACAGCGTCTTCATCCTGGGCTGGGACATGGACACCGACGTCCGGCTGGTGCCGCAGGGCGCGGACGACGGCTGGCCGCCGGCGCTGGGCGCGTTCCTGCAGGAAGTGGTGCGGCGCAACCGCAACCTGCGCATGTACGTGCTGTGCTGGGACTTCGCCATGCTGATGGCGGGCGACCGCCAGTGGTTCCCGCTCTACAAGCTGGGCTGGCGCGCCGGCCCGCACCCGCGCCTGAAGTTCCGGCTCGACGCCCGCCACCCGCCCAGCGGCTCGCACCACCAGAAGGTGGTCGTGGTCGACGACGCCGTGGCCTTCGTCGGCGGGCTGGACCTGACCCATGGCCGCTGGGACACGCCCGAGCACCGGCGCGAGCAGCCGTACCGGCTGGACGTGCAGGGCCGGCAGGCCCGGCCCAACCACGACCTGCAGGCCCTGGTCGACGGCGACGTCGCGCGGGCCCTGGGGCAGCTGTGCCGGGAGCGATGGGCGCGGCTGGGGGAGCGCACGGTGCCACTCGGGGGACGACAGGACCACGATCCCTGGCCGCCGCACGTGCTGCCGGAGGTGACCGACCTGCCGGTCGCCATCGCCCGCACCGATCCCGGCTGGCCCTCGGGCCCGGCCATCGAGGAGATCCGGCAGCTGTACATGGATGCGATCGCGGCCGCCGGCCGCACGCTCTACCTGGAGAACCAGTACTTCAGTTCCAGCGTGGTCGGCAACTCGCTGGAGGCGCGGCTACGCGGCCCGGACCCGCCGGACGTCCTGGTCGTGTCGCGCCTGACCGAGGAAGGCTGGCTGGAGGCGCGCACCATGGGGGCGCTGCGCACGCGGCTGCACGAGCGGCTGCAGGCGGCCGACGCGCAGGACCGCTACCGGCTGTTCTATCCCCACGTGCCCGGGCTGGAGCCGCCCCAGCTGCTGAACGTGCACAGCAAGGTGCTGGTGATGGACGACGAGCTGTGCAGCGTGGGCTCGGCCAACTTCAACAACCGCTCCATGGGCTTCGATACCGAGTGCAACCTGGCGATCGAGGCGGGCGGCGACGAGCGCATCCGGCGCGCCATCGCGGGGCTGCGCAATCGCTTGCTCGCCGAGCACCTGGACAGCTCACCAGAGGCGGTGGCGGAAGCGATCGCCCGCCACGACGGCCGCCTGGTGCCGGCGGTGGAAGCCCTGCGGCGACCGGGTCGCACGCTGCTGCCCATCGATCCGGCGGTGACGCCTGAGCTCGAGATGATCCTGCCGGCCAGTGCGCTGATCGATCCCGAGCGGCCGGCCGACCCCGAGGTGCTGGTGCAGGAGTTCGTCCCGCCGGACCTGGCGCGGCCGATGGCGGGCCGGGTGGCCGGATTCGGCGCCGTCCTGCTGGGGCTGGTCGTGTTCGCGATGGCGTGGCGCTGGACCCCGTTGCGCGAGTGGCTGGCGCCAGGCTCGCTGCAGGAGCTGGCCCATGCGCCCGAGGCGCCGCTGGCGCTGCTGGGCGCCTACGTGGTGGCGGGACTGTTGGGAGTGCCCGTTTCGCTGCTGATCGTCGCCACCTGCTTCACCTATGAGCCGATGGCTGCGGCGTTCTACGCCGGCGCCGGTTCGCTGCTCAGCGCGGCGGTCAACTACGCCGTCGGGCGCCTGATCGGCCGAAACGCCGTGCGCCGCATCGCGGGCCCGCGGCTGAACGAGATCACGCGCCGGCTGGCCCGCAACGGGCCCCTGGCGGTGGCCGCGCTGCGGCTGCTGCCGATCGCGTCCTTCCCCAAGCTGAACCTGGTGGCCGGCGCCTCGCGCATCCGGCCGCGCGATTTCCTGATCGGAACCGCCGTCGGCCTGCTGCCGCCCATCCTGCTCGCATTGCTGCTGGCAGGACGGGTGCGCGACGTGCTGGACGAGCCCGGCTGGCTGCACTGGGGCCTGCTGGCGCTGGCCCTGGCCGCGATGGCCGCCTTGGTGCTGGCGGTCTGGCGCCGGTTCGGCGTATCGCGCTACGGCTCGGCGGTGCGCTGACTCAGAACAGCAGGTTGGGCAGCAGCAGCGTGACCGTGGGCACGTAGGTGATGATGAGCAGGAAGCCCAGCAGCACCAGTGTCCAGGGCAAGGCCGCCCGGGCCACGGTCATGATGGACATGCGCGTGATGCCCGCCGTGACGAACAGGTTCAGCCCCACCGGCGGCGTCACCATGCCGATCTCCAGGTTCACCACCATGATGATGCCCAGGTGCACCGGATCGATCCCCAGCTGGGTCGCGATCGGGAACAGGATGGGCGCCAGGATCAGGATGATGCCGGTCGGCTCCATGAACATGCCGGCGATCAGCAGCAGGATGTTGACCACCACCAGGAACTGCCAGGCCGGCATGCCCCAGCCGACGATGGTCTCGGCGATCGTCTGCGGGATGCGCTCGGTGGTCAGCACGTGCGCGAACAGCAGCGCGTTGGCCACGATGAACATCAGCATGATCGTGACCTTGCCCGACTCGAGCAGCACCCTGGGCACGTCGCGCATGCCGATGTCGCGGTAGACGAACACGGCGATGAGGAACGCGTAGACCGCGGCCACGGCGGCGGCCTCGGTCGGCGTGAAGATGCCGCCGTAGATGCCGCCCAGGATGATCACCACCAGCAGCAGGCCCCACAGCGAATCGCGGCCCGACGTCAGCATGTCGCGCATGGACGCGGCAGGCTGGCGCGGCAGGTTGAGCATGCGCGCCCGCACGTAGATGGCGACCATCAGCATGAGGCCGAGCAGGATGCCCGGGATCACGCCGGCCATGAACAGCCTGCCGACCGAGGTCTCGGTCGCCGCGCCGTACACCACCATCACGATGGAGGGCGGGATCAGGATGCCCAGCGTACCGGCGTTGCAGATCACGCCCGCGGCGAAGTTCTGCGGGTAGCCGGCCTTGACCATGCCTGCGATCACGATGGAGCCGACCGCGACCACCGTGGCCGGCGAGGAGCCGGAGACCGCGGCGAACAGCATGCACGCCAGCACCGAGGCCATGGCCAGCCCGCCGCGCAGGTGGCCGATGCAGGCGTTGGCGAAGCGGATCATGCGGCGCGCCACGCCGCCGGTGGTCATGAAGGAGCCGCCCAGGATGAAGAAGGGGATGGCCAGCAGCGTGTAGTGCTCGGAGGTCTCGTACAGCTTGAGCGACAGAGAGGCCAGCGAGTCCCGCGCGAACAGCATGATGGTCACGAGCGAGGACAGGCCGAGCGCGATGGCGATGGGCATGCCCAGCACCATCAGCACGAACAGCAGGATGAACAGGACCGCGATGGTCATTTGCGGGCCTCCGCGACGTCTTCTTCCTGCAGCTTCAGCGCTTCCTTCGCCTCGTCGCCGAGCAGGTGGGCTTCCTGGCCGGAAGCCAGGCGCCACAGCACCTGGGAGAACCGGAAGGCCAGCAGGCCGAAGCCCAGCGGCACCACCAGGCGGGGGATCCACTGCGCGATCGGGATGTCCTGCATCAGGATGCCGACGTCGTACATCTTGCTCACGTACTGGTAGCCGCCCCAGGTGACGATCAGCGCATAGGCGATGCACAGCGCCGCGGCGATCGAACCCACGATGCGCGCCGGCTTGGGGCCCAGCGCCTTGACCAGCACGTCCACGCCGATGTGCGCGCCGACGCGCACCCCATAGGACATGCCGATGAAGATCAGCCACGCGAACAGGACGCCGGTCAGTTCCAGCGCCCAGACGAAGCTGTAGTTGAACACGTACCGGGCGACCACCTGCATGAAGGTGACCACCGTCATGGCCGCCATCAGCACGATCACCAGGCCCTCTTCGAAGTATTCGAGCCAGCGCATTGGACGAAAAAAGGGCCCGGAGGTCCGGGCCCTGCCTGTGTGTGGGTTACTTGTTCGACTTCTGGGCCGCGGCGATCAGGTCGGCCCCGATGTCGCCCTCGAACTTCTTCCAGACCGGCTCCATGGCCTTGCGCCAGGCCGCCACGTCCTCCTTGGACAGTTTCTGGATCTTGGCCTTGCCGGCTTCGGCGATCTTCTTCTTGTCCGACTCGTTGATGTCGGAAGCCAGCTTGTTGGCGTGCGCCGTGGCTTCGGCCATGGATTCGGACAGGCCCTTGCGGATGTCGGCCGGCAGGCCGTCCCACCACTTGGCATTGGTCACGACCATGTAGTCGATCACGCCGTGGTTGGTCTCGGCGATGGTCTTCTGCACCTCGTGGAACTTCTGCGAGTAGATGTTGGACCAGGTGTTCTCCTGGCCGTCCACCACGCCGGTCTGCAGCGCCTGGTAGACCTCGGCGAAGGCCATCTTCTGCGGGTTGGCGCCCAGCGCGCGGAACTGCGCTTCCAGCACGTCGGAGGCCTGGATGCGGAACTTCAGGCCCTTGACGTCCTCGGGGCGGGTCAGCTTGTCGCGGTTGGTCGACAGCTGCTTCAGGCCGTTGTGCCAGTAGGCCAGGCCGCGCAGGCCGCGGCCGACCATGGCTTCCAGCAGGGCCTTGCCCTGGGCGCTGGACTGGAAGTTGTCCACGGCCTCCAGGTCGTCGAACATGAAGGGCAGGTCGAAGACCTGGATCTTCTTGGTGTAGCGGTCGAACTTGGACAGCGAGGGCGCGATCAGCTGCACGTCACCCAGCAGCAGGGCCTCGAGTTCCTTGGCGTCGCCGAAGAGCTGCGAGTTGGGGAACACCTGGACCTGGACCTTGCCGGCCAGCTTCTTCTCGGCCAGCTCCTTGAACTTCAGGGCGCCCTGGCCCTTGGGGGTCTGGTCGGCCACCACGTGGCTGAACTTCACGACCAGGGGCGACTGGGCGGAAGCGATGAAGGGGGCGGCCACGGCGCCGGCGACGGCGGCGCCGGTGACCAGGACCTTGCGGCGGGAAGGATGGGTGATCGTCATGCTGTTCTCCTTGGTTGAAGGTGTTCGATGTGACCAGAACCCGCACATGCTAGGCAAATCCCGACCGTCCCGCTGCGGGGGAATTACTTACATGTTCCCCTAGGACTTGTGCGGAGACCCGGTTCCACGGGCCAGCAGCGGCCTGACCCGCGGCCAGCGCGCGACCAGCCAAAGGGCGTCCACGGCGGCCCGCATCTCCCGGGCGTCGGCCCCGCCGCTCCAGGCTGCCAGCTGCAGCGCCTTGGCGGTGATCTCGTCCCGGCTGAGGGTGTTGCCCGGGTCACCCTTGGGGTCATCGACCCGCCCGTCCAGCACGCGGCCGTCGCGCGTGTGCACCGTGACCTTGCCGATCCAGCGCTGCGGATAGGCCGCATCCACCTCGGGGTCCAGTTCCATGGTCACGCAGTCGCGGAAGGCCTGGGTGGGCGCGTCGAGGTAGTGCTCGTCGAATTCGCACAGCCCGGCGTGCCCGAAGCGGGCAGCGAGGGCGAGCACCGTGCCCATGGAGAACTTGCTCTGGTGCACGGTGGCCGGCTGGCGTACCGGTCCCAGCACGTCGATCGCGCCCTGGTGCACGCGGGCGACGACGCGTTCGATGTCGCCGGCCTGCACCTTGTCGCGCTGCATCACCTGCAGCAGCGCATCGGCGGCCGGATGGGTATGGCGGCAGCTCGCGTGGTACTTGAACGAGGTCTCGGCCAGCGCCCAGCGCTCGCCGAGGCGGTCGTCCAGGCGCGAGGGGTCGGCGTCGGATGACATGCCGGCGGCCATGCCCTGCGGACCTTCCAGGATCTCGGCGGCGCCGGTGAAGCCCTGGCCGGCAATGCTCGCCGCCATCAGGCCGGCCGCGGCCGCATGGGCGGTGTGCAGCTGCTTGCTGTCCGCCGCGGTGCGCAGGAACTCCCACAGCCCCGCCGCCTGCGTGCCGGCGGACCCGAAGGCGTGCTGCATCCGGGCCGCGTCGAGACCGAGCAGGTGGCCGGCGGTCGCCGCCGCGGCCAGCGTGCCCGCCGTACCGGTGGTGTGGAACACCTTGTAGTGCGAGCGGCCGAGGAACTCGCCGACGCGGATGCCGACCTCGTAGCCGGCGACGGCCGCCGTCAGCAGCTGCCGCCCGCTGGCGCCGCGCGCCTGGGCCAGCGCCAGGGCGACCGGGAACACTACCGTGGCCGGATGGAACACCGAGCCGTTGTGCACGTCGTCCTGCTCGGCGACATGGGAGGCGGCGGCATTGGCCATGGCCGCGAAGTAGGGCGAAGTGAAGCGGCGCCGCACCAGCACCTCGGCGGCGCCCTCGGCAGCCAGCTCCGGGCCCATGGCACACGCGAAGTCGGTCAGGGTCTCGACCGGGCGCGAGCCCTTGCCGGCCACGGCGGAGCCGAACCAGTCGACCAGCAGGTCTTCGGCCTTGCGCACCACGGGCTCGGGAATGCTTTCGAAGGTCAGGCCGGCGGCGAAGGCGGCGAGTTCGGCGGTTCGGGATGTCATGTTCGTGCGTCCTGGTTCAGATGGCGCCGCTCTGGCGCAGGGCGTCGATCTCGGCGTCGCCCAGCCCCAGCTCGCGCAGGATGGCGTCGGTGTGCTCGCCGATGGCCGGGATCGGGTCCATGCGGTAGTCGAAGCTGCTGGACCGACCGGGCGGCAGCAGGGCGGGCAGGGCGCCGGCGGGCGACTGCACCTCGCGCCAGCGATCGCGGGCGGCCAGCTGCGGGTGGGCCCACAGCCCGGCCATGTCGTTCATGCGCGCGTTGGCGATCTGGGCCTGGTCCAGCCGGTCCAGCACCGCCTGCGTGCCCAGCGTGGAGAAGGTGGACAGGATGAGCGCCTTGAGCTCCTCGCGGTGCTCGCTGCGCGCGGCGTTGCTGGCGTAGCGCGGGTCGGTGGCCACGGAGGCGTCCTGCAGCACGACTTCGCAGAACGCCTTCCATTCGCGCTCGTTCTGCAGGCCCAGCATCACGGTGCCGCCGTCACCGGCCTGGAACGGCCCGTACGGGTAGATGCTGGCGTGCGATGCGCCGGTGCGCTGCGGCGGCGGTGCGCCCTCGAAGGCGTAGTAGAGGGGATAGCCCATCCACTCGGCCAGCGACTCCAGCATGGAGACGTCGATGTGGCTGCCCTGGCCGGTCTTGCCGCGCAGCAGCAGGGCCGACAGGACACTGGTGAAGGCGTACATGCCGGCGGCGATGTCGGCCACCGAGTTGCCGGCCTTGCTGGGCGCATCGGGCGTGCCGGTGACCGAGAGGAAGCCGGCCTCGCTCTGGATCAGCAGGTCGTAGGCCTTCTTGTCGCGGTAGGGGCCGTCGTCGCCGTAGCCCGAGATGTCGCACACGACCAGCCGCGGATGCTGCTGGCTCAGGGCTTCGTAGCCTAGCCCCATGCGGGCCGCGGCGCCGGGGGCCAGGTTCTGCACCAGCACGTCGGCCCGCGCGACCAGCTGCCACAGCACGGCCAGTGCGCCGGGCTGCTTGAGGTCCAGTGTCAGGCTCTCCTTGGAGCGGTTGGTCCAGACGAAGTGCGAAGCCAGGCCCTTGACCCGGCTGTCGTAGGCGCGCGCGAAGTCGCCGACGCGGGGGCGCTCGACCTTGATGACGCGTGCGCCCAGGTCGGCCAGCTGGCGCGTGCAGAAGGGCGCCGCGATGGCGTGCTCGAGCGAGACGACCGTGATGCCGTCCAGCGGGCGGGGTTTCGATGCCATGCCGCTGTCCCTCAGAACGACCGCGGCATCCCGAGCACGTGCTCGGCCACGTAGCTGAGGATCAGGTTGGTGGAGATCGGCGCCACCTGGTACAGGCGGGTCTCGCGGAACTTGCGCTCGACGTCGTATTCGTGGGCGAAGCCGAAGCCGCCGTGGAACTGCAGGCAGGCGTTGGCGGCCTCCCAGGAGGCCTTGGCGGCCAGGTACTTGGCCATGTTGGCCTCGCCGCCGCAGGGCTTGCCCGCATCGAACAGGCTGCAGGCCTTGAAGCGCATCAGGTTGGCGGCCTCGACCTCGATGTAGCTCTCGGCGATCGGGAACTGCACGCCCTGGTTCTGGCCGATCGGGCGGCCGAACACCATGCGCTCGCCCACGTACTTCGACACCTTGTCGATGAACCAGTAGCCGTCGCCGATGCACTCGGCCGCGATCAGCGTGCGCTCGGCGTTCAGCCCGTCCAGGATGTACTTGAAGCCCTGGCCCTCCTGGCCGATCAGGTTCTCGGCCGGGATCTCCAGGTTCTCGAAGAACAGCTCGTTGGTCTCGTGGTTGACCATGTTGGCGATCGGCCGCACGGTCATGCCGCTCTTCTCGGCCTCGCGCAGGTCCACCATGAAGATCGACATGCCCTCGGACTTCTTCTTCACCTCGGCCAGCGGCGTGGTGCGCGCCAGCAGGATCATCCAGTCGGAGTGCTGGATGCGCGAGATCCAGACCTTCTGGCCATTGACCACGTAGCGGTCGCCCTTCTTCACGGCCGTGGTCTTGATCTTGGTGGTGTCGGTGCCGGTGGTCGGCTCGGTCACGCCCATGGACTGCAGGCGCCATTCGCCGGACGCGATCTTGGGCAGGTACTTCTGCTTCTGCTCCGGCGAGCCGTGCCGCAGCAGCGTGCCCATGTTGTACATCTGGCCGTGGCAGGCGCCGGCGTTGCCGCCGCTGCGGTTGATCTCCTCCATGATCACCGAGGCCTCGGCCAGGCCCAGGCCGGAGCCGCCGTACTCGGCGGGGATCAGCGCCGCCAGCCAGCCGGCCTTGGTCAGCGCATCGACGAAGGCCTCGGGGTAGGCGCGCTCGGTATCGACCTGGCGGTGGTACTCGGGCGGGAAGTCGGCGCACAGCGCGCGGACGGCGTCTCGGATGTCCTGGTAGTCGTCGGGAGTGGTTTTCATCGGGGGTCTTTCGCGGTGTTCAGCCCAGGGTGGCGGTTGCCTGCATCGTGAGCCAGCCTTCGTGGTCGTGGGCCCAGAGCCGGACGGACTTGCCGTCGGCGGAGGGCTGGCCCTTCACCTGGAAGGCATGGAGGTCGAAGGTGGGTCGCACGGCCTTGAACTCGAAGGCCTGCAGGAAGGCCTGCGGCGCATGCCGGCGCACCAGTTCGGTCAGCAGGGTGGCGATCAGCGGGCCGTGCACCACCAGGCCGGGGTAGCCCTCGACCTCGGTCACGTGCCGGCGGTCGTAGTGGATGCGGTGGCCGTTGAAGGTGAGGGCGGAGTAGCGGAACAGCAGCACGGGATCCGGCACGATCGTCTGCTGCCAGGCGGCCTCCTGCTGCGCCGCCGTCGGCGCCGGCACCGGGTCGCCGGCCCGGGGCAGCGGCCGGTAGACGATGTCGTGCTCCTCGGTGAGCGCCAGTCCGCGGTCGTTGTGGATCTCGTGGCGCACCATCACGAACAGCAGGTCGCCCGTGCGGCCGGCCTTGTGCGTGACCGACTCGATGCGGGACGTGCGCCGCAGTGCATCGCCGGCCGCCAGCCGGTTGCCCGCTTCCCAGCGCAGCCGGCCGCCGGCCCACATGCGGCGCGGCAGCGGCACCGGCGGCAGGAAGCCGCCGAGCCTGGCATGGCCGTCGGCCCCCAGTTCGCTGTGCTGGTACAGCGGCAGGAAGTACAGCCAGTGCCACAGGGGCGGCAGGGGGGTGCCGGCGGGGACGTCCGCGGGCGGAAGGTCCAGCGTGGCCGACATCGCCTTCATGGGCGTTGCGGTCACATGGTCGTGCACGGTCTCGGTCCGGCCGACCCAGGTCTGCAGATGGGCCAGGGTTTGCGCGTCGATGGTGACGGCGGAGGGGTGGGCGCTCATCGCCCAATGGTGCCCTCTCTCGCGCAGGAGGACTATCTGCAAATTTCCAAGCAAGCCTTCGGATAAACTGAACGCTCGCTCCCTGCCGGACCTCCCGCGTGCATTTCGACCTGACCGACCTGCGCCTGTTCGTGCTCGCGGCGGAGGAGGGCAATCTCACCCGCGCCGCGGCCCGCCAGCACCTGTCGCTGGCCGCCGCCAGTGCCCGCATCAAGGCGCTGGAGTCGCAGTCCGGACTGCCCCTGTTCCTGCGCGAAGCGCGCGGCGTGCGCCTGACGCCGCCCGGCGAGGCGTTCCTGCACCACGCGCGCGGCGTGCTGCGGCAGGCCGACCGGCTTCGCGCCGACCTGCTGGAATACAACGACGGTCTGGGGGGCCACGTGCGCGTGTTCGCCAACACCACGGCGGTGACCGATTTCCTGCCCGAGATCCTGCCGGCCTTCCTCGCGGCGCATCCGCGGGTGAACGTGGACCTTCAGGAGAAACCGAACGCTGACATCCCGCGCGGCGTGCTGGACGGGCGGGCGGACATCGGCATCGTGGCCGGGCCGCTGGACACGCTGGGCCTGCGAACCATCCACTTCAGCACCGACCGGCTGGTGCTGGTCACCTCGCGGCGGCACCGGCTGGCGCGGCGCAAGCGCATCACCTTCGCCGAGACGCTGCAGGAGGACGCCGTGGGCATGCAGGAGGGCAGCACCTTGCAGGCCTTCCTGGATGGGGTGACGCAGCAGATGGGCCAGCGGCTGAAGCTGCGCGTGCAGCTGAGCAGCTTCGAGGCCATGTGCCGGATGATCGGCGCCGGCGTCGGCGTGGGCGTGATGCCGGAGAGCGCGGCGCGGCGCAACCAGGCCGCCATGCAGCTGGCCCTGATCGAGCTGACGGACGCCTGGAGCGTGCGGGAGCGCTACATCCTGGTGCGCGACAGGGAGGCCCTGCCGACCTTCGCGCGCGAACTGGTGGATGAGGTCTGCCGGCACTACGCGACCTCGGCCTGAGCGCGGCCTGCGCTCGAGGCTGTTCGATGGCGAAGCCGTCCGACGCTGAGCGGCCTGCTTTCGTCCCATGCTGGCGGCATGGCATATCGGCAGGAATGGCTGAGCCGGATGATCGCGGGCCGAGGGACGCTGGCGCGGGCGCATGACGTCCCGCGCGATCCCTCGCTGCCGCCGCCGGCACCGACACCACCGCCCGCGGGCTCGGAACCCGAGGTGCAGGATCCGCCGGCGCCGGACCAGACGCCGCCGGTCGGGGAACCGCCCAAGCACAGTTGAGGCGGTGCGACGCCGACCGCGGCGGCGGCAGCCCGGCAGGCGCGCGTTCAGGCGGCGCAGCTGGCGCAGCCACAGCCGGCCGTGCCGGCGCAGTCGCAGTTCGTGCAGGCGCAGCTGGCGCACTCGCAGGTGCCGCAGTTGCAGGCCCCGATGCCAGCGTTGGCGCAGGTGCAGGGCGCGCAGCGGCAGCCCGTCGATTGGTAGGCGGCCGAGGCCAGGGCAGCGGCCTGGATGCGGTTGGCGGAAGAAGTCATGTCGAGAGCTCCTGGAAGCGTGTTGGTGAAGACCCGATTCTTCGCGCCGGGCGCTTTTTCGACTTGAACGCAGAGGCTGGATCGCCAGCCTTTTCGTTCAACCTGGCGCGGATCACAGGCTTTCCGGCGCCGAGGGCGCTCAGTAGACTGCCGGCAGAGCCGCTTCCAGCATGAACACCCAGACCGCCACCCGCTATCGCGGCGATTTCGTTGCCTGGACGGGTGTGTGTGGGTTCCTGGGCGAAGGCGGCGGCGGCGCCCCGATCGAGCCGCACGCCCACTACGCCATCCAGCTGGCGCTGGGCACGCCGGCCGGCCTGCGCATCCGGTTCGGCCGGCATGGCGAATGGCAGGCGTGTGCCGCAGCACTGGTGCCGTCGCGGGCCGTGCACACCATCGACGTGAACGACTGCGACATGAGCGTGGTCCTCTTCATCGAGCCGGAGACCCCGGAGGGGAAGGCACTCTCCGCCCGCTTGCGCGGCCGGCCCGAGCTCCTGGACGCCGACGCAATGGCGGTCACGGCGAAGCGCCTGGAAAGGGCCTGGCGCGTCGAGCAGAGCTACGAGGCCGTGCAGGCGGTGTGCATGCAGCTGGTCCGGGACCTGTCCGGAGCGGCGCCCAGGGAGCCGTCCGACCCGCGCGTCCTGGCGGCCATCGAGTACGTCCGCCAGCGCGTGGACGAGACCGTGTCCCTGCCCGAGGTGGCCAAGGCGGCGAACCTCTCGCCGGAGCGCTTCCGGCACCTGTTCGTCGAGGAAACGGGCATGCCGCTGAGGACCTACGTGCTCTGGCGCCGGCTGTTGCACGTCTGGACGCTGCTCATGTCAGGGGAAACGCTGTCGGCCGCGGCGCACGCCGCCGGCTTCGCCGACTCCGCGCACCTGTCCCGCACGGCCCGCACCATGTTCGGGCTGCCGCCCTCGGTCCTGCAGATGCGCGGCCCACTCAGCGTGCGGGCGCGCGAGCAGTCTCACTCGGGCTGAACGACGGGGCCGGTCAGCGTCCCCAGGAAGGCGGCCAGGTCCTGGATGTCGGCCGGGGAGAGCCGGATCGCTTGCCGGTCGGCGTGCTGCTCCCCCGGCTGTGCCAGCTCGCTGTGACCCAGCACCGGCTTGGGCGCGCTCGCATAGTGCTGCAGGACCTGGTCCAGCGTTGTGAACTGGCCGGCGTGCATGTAGGGCGCCCGTTCGGCCACGTTGCGCAGGCTCGGCGTCCGGAAGGCGGCCAGCTGCCCCGGGTCGTCGGTCGCCAGGAACTGGAGTTCGCCGCACTGCTCCGGCCTGGCATCGCTGTAGCGGCCCAGGCAGTTGAACTCGTCGCGCAGCAGCTTCTTCAGGCCGTCGGCGCGGCCGCGATCGGGTTGGTTCCGGTCGATGGGCGGCACGCCGGTGTTGTGGAACGCTTGGTCCGTCAGCAGCGGGCCGTTGTGGCAGGTGCCGCACTGGCCCTTGGTGAGGAACAGCCGCAGGCCGCGCACTTCCTGCTGCGACAACACCTCCTGGCCCCGGCCGTCGCCGGCGACCGTAGCCTGGGCGTACCGGTCGAAGCGGGACTCGCCGTAGGAGATGTTGCGCTCGAAAGCCGCGATGGCCTTGCCCATGTTCGCGAACACGCGGTTCACCGCATGGCGGCTGCTCTCGGGCATCGCAGCCCACGCAGCCCGCTCCGCGTCGGTGCCGGCCGGAGAGGCGTCGTCGGGGAGCTTGCCTAGAGACGGCATGGGGCCGAACACCGCTTCGTATCGATCCTTGTAGTGCCCCTGGACGAGCTTCACGAAGCGGACCCGGTTGCCGCCGTGCTCGGCCGGATCCTCGAGCGGCCCCAGGGCCTGCGACCACAGGCTGTCCTTGCGGCCGTCCCAGAACAGGAAAGGGGAGTGCGCCGCGCCCATGACGGGCATGGTCCGGCGCTTGCCGGTGCCCATTCCCTGGCCGAACGGCTTGCCGTCCTGGAACTGCCGGTCGGCCGAATGGCAGCTGGCGCACGCGACCTGCCCGTTCCTGCTCAGGCGCGTGTCGTCGAACAGGGCCCGGCCCAGGGCGGCCGCGTCCGTCCGTTGCTCGTAGGCGTTGGACGGATCGGCCGGGCGCGGGCCAGCCTCCTTCAGCCGCATGGAGGCGAGGGTGGCGACTTCCTGGGCACTCCAGCGATCCCGCGGGGGCTTGTTCAGGGCCTGGGCGGCCACTGCCGTCACGAGGCAGGCCAGGATGGCGGCGCCGGTCCTAGCCAGCCTCGAAGGCCGGAGCCGGGAGCGAGGCCTGCTCACTGCCGCACCTTCGGGTTCTCGACGACCGTATTGAAGGTCACCTTGTCGGCGCCCTGCGGCCCATCGATGCCGAGCTTCACCTCCCACCAGCCGGTCATGCTGAACTTCATGCCATCGAGCTGGTAGGTGCCGGCGGCGAGTTCGCGGGTGACGCGCGGTTGCGTGGGCAGCCCATGGCCGTGCTGGGGCATCCCGCCGTCCACCGCGAAGGTGGCACCGTGGACCGGCTGGCCGTCGGCGGTCGCGAGCTTCACCTTCCAGCTGTGCATCTGGTTGATGGCCGGTGCCTGCGCGGGTGGAACGAGGGCGACGCGGTAGAGGCCGGCGGCGGAAGGCTTGTCGAGCGTGACGTCCAGGTCCTTGGGCGGGGTGCCGCACCCGGCCAGCCCGAGGGTGGCCAGCACGACCAGCGTTGCGCCAGCAACGGTCGCGCGCCGAACCGCTGGCGCGGGCTCCCGTGACTGGCTCCGGCGGGCGGCCCGGAGAGTCGCCTGGAGGTCCTCTGCCACGGGCATGCGGCGCAGGCCATTGACGTTGGCCCCTCCGGTATTGCCTTCCGGCACGAGCCCCAGGGGCGTGAAGACCGTGGCCGCCACGAGGCGCCAGGCCTGCCCGAACGCCTCGCCGGCCAGCCGGTTTCTCACCGCGAAGCGGAACATGCGCCAGTGCACGCGGACGTGCTCGACGGTGGCCGGCTGGCCCAGCACATGGGCGCGCTCGAGGTGCTGGAAAGCCGTGTGGAAATGCCCCATCGATTCGGCGGAGGCGGCTGCCGCCAGTTCGTGGTTGACGCGAGACCTGAGGCGAAGGGCGAAGGTGTTCATGGGGTGCTCCGTTGTCTGTCCGATGGCTGGAATTCTTCGGATTCCGGAGCATTCGGGCTTGTACGGAGCGGCTGGACGCGCAGCCTTTTCGTTCAAGTCGCAGCCGGATGGGAGCCGGCTGATGGACGGCTCGTTCGGTTCATTTGGTACCGCTGGCCATGTCGAGCGGGTCGCGTGGCCGCTGGTGTTGGTGGGTGGCGCGAGCTGGGACCGGAAGTCGGGAGACGGGGGGTGGAGCTGGGGCTGGGGGCTGGGGGCTGTGGGCTGGGGGCTGCTGGTGTGTGTCGCGAAGCTACAGGACACTTAATTAAACATAACGCACATCGTATTAAGTTGAATCGATGGATGGGGCAGCCCAGGGAGCCAGTTCTCAGCCCGTACCGGCTCCCGAGTTGCCCCGAAGCTCACCACTTACCCGGCGGCTGCTGGGCGCGGATGTGCTGGGCGATCAGCTCGGCGGCGTCGTTCCGGTTGCCGCGCCGGGCGAAGTCGATGGCGGTCAGGCCCAGCTGGTTCTTCATGGCCGTGTCGGCGCCCGCGTCCAGCAGCAGCTTGACCGCCGCCGGCGTGCCGTAGTGCGCCGCCATCATCAGCGGCGTCGTCCCGTTCGGCGACTCGGCGTCGATGAAGGCATGGTGCTCCAGCAGCAGTTCCATGACCTCCAGGTGCCCGCTGGTGGCGGCGTAATGCAGCGGCGCCCAGCCCGGCTTGTTGACGTCGGCGTCGCGCGCCAGCAGCTTCTTCACCATGGGCAGATGGCCCTTGAGCGACGCCATCATCAGCGGCGTCTCGTCGTGGCTGTTGCGCCCGTCGACCTTGGTTGCCGGCCAGTCGATCAGGGCCGCGGCGACCTTCAGCGCGCCGTCGCGCAGGGCCAGGTACAGCGCGTGCTGGCCGTCCGGGCTGGGCACGTTGGGGTCGAAACCGCGCTGCAGCAGCTCGCCGATGACGGCCGGCTCATCCTTCTTCACGGCCGCGAAGAAGTCTTCGTACGACCCGGCATGGATCCATGAAAATCCAATGACCATCCATAGATAGATGGCAAACTTGAAGTAATTTCTCATGCTGTGACCCCCTTGAACAGCCGCTCGAAATTGCGGCTGGTCAGTTCCCCGACGGTCTCGACCGGGATCCCGCGGAGCTCGGCGATCTGACGGGCGACGTGCACGACCAGTGACGGATCGTTGGTCTTGCCGCGGAACGGCACCGGCGCCAGGTAGGGGCTGTCGGTCTCGATCAGCAGCCGATCCTCCGGCACGAAGGCCGCGACCTCGCGCAGGTCGGCGGCATTCCGGAACGTCAGGATCCCCGAGAACGAGATGTGGAACCCCAGGTCGAGGGCCGCCCGGGCCACTGCGGCCGTCTCGGTAAAGCAGTGGAAGACGCCGCCGGCGCTGCCCGGGGAGCCGTCTTCGCCCTCTTCCTTCAGGATGGCCAGCGTGTCGGCCGACGCCGCCCGCGTATGGATGACCAGCGGCTTGCCGCATTGGCGGGCGGCGCGGATGTGGGTGCGGAAGCGCTCCCGCTGCCACTCCAGGTCGGCCACGCTGCGGCCGCCCTTGCGCTCGTCCATCTGGTAATAGTCCAGCCCGGTCTCGCCGATCGCCACAACCCTGGGCAGCGCGGCGCGCTGGAGCAGGTCGTCCAGCGACGGCTCGGTGACGCCCTCGTTGTCCGGGTGCACGCCAACCGAGGCCCAGAAGTTGTCGTGGGCGGTGGCCAGCGCGTGGACGGACTCGAATTCCTCCAGCGTCGTGCAGATGCACAGGGCCCGGTCGACGTCGGCCTGCGCCATGGCGGCACGGATCTCGTCCAGGCGGCTGGACAGTTCAGGAAAGCTCAGGTGGCAATGCGAATCGACGAACATCCGCCGATCATGCACCAGCGAACAAGCCCGCCCGGCGAACGCGTCAGATGGTCTGGGTCGGCCGCTCGGATGCGAGATGGCTGCCCAGGATCTCCTCGATCTTGAGCTTCAGGAGCCTGGACTTCTCGTCGGCCGGGAACCGCACGCCCACGCCCTGGGTGCGGTTGGCGGCTGCCCTCGGCGGCGTGACCCATGCCACCTTGCCGGCCACCGGATAGCGCTGCGGATCGTCCGGCAGCGACAGCAGCACGTAGACGTCGTCGCCGAGCTTGTAGTCGCGCGTGGTCGGGATGAACACGCCGCCGTCGGAAAACAGCGGGATGTAGGCCGCGTACAGCGCCGCCTTCTCCTTGATGGCGAGCTGGATGACGCTGGGGCGGGGGGAGTTGGCAGCGCTCATGCGGGGGCGATTCAGGCCTGCAAGTGTAGGGCGGCGCGGGCGCGGCTCACAAGCGCTTCCAGCATCAGGCCCGCGTTGAACGGGTGTTCCGCCGTTTTTTTCGCCTGCGCGAGTTCGCGCCACCACGCCGTCAGCGCCTCGTAAGACCCCGGGCGCGGCAGGTCGGCCGGCTCGAAGAACCGGGGAGCGCCCTGGGCGCGCAGTGCCAGCAGGTCGTGGCAGACCTTCTGCAGCACGTCGATCGCCTGCGCCGGGGTCCGGTCGCCCAGGGCGGCGACTTCGCCGCGGGCCAGGGCCTTGGGCAGCCGCGCCCACTCGCCGGCGCCCTGCCCGGACGCCGCCAGCGCCAAGGCCTGCTCGGGCCGGCCGCCCGCCGCCCGCAGCAGCACCCGCGCCTGCCCCGCCTCGACGCCCTGCTCCGCCAGCCAGGCCAGGCTCTCGTCGTCGGCCGGCCAGCGCAATGTGTGGGCCAGGCAGCGGCTGCGGATGGTGGGCAGCAGCTGGTGCGCCGCCTCGGTCGCCAGCACGAAGCGCACGTCGCCCGGCGGCTCCTCCAGCGTCTTGAGCAGGGCGTTGGCCGTGACGGTGTTCATGCGCTCGGCCGGATAGACCAGCACCGCCTTGCCGCGGCCGCGCGCGCTGGTGCGCTGCGAGAACTCCACCGCATCGCGCATCGCATCGACGCGGATTTCCCTACTCGGCTTGCGCTTCTTGTCGTCGATGTCCTTCTGCGCCGCTTCCGACAACGGCCAGCCCAGGTCCAGCATGACGGTCTCGGGCATCAGCACGTACAGGTCGGCCTGGGTGCGGACCTCGATCGCATGGCAGCTGCTGCACTCGCCGCAGGCTCCCTGGGGCGTGGGCCGCTCGCACAGCCAGGCGCGCACCAGCGCCAGCGCCAGCGTGTACTGGCCCAGCCCCGACGGGCCGTGCAGCAGCCAGGCATGGCCGCGCTGCGCCAGCAGCGCCTGCGCCTGCTGAGCGATCCAGGGCGGCGTGGCGGCGCTCACGCCAGCATCCCCCTGCCCTGCACCGCGGCCAGCACCTGCTGCCAGACCGCCTCGCGCCCCCGGCTGCCGTCGATCCGGGCGAAGCGCTGCGGCTCGGCATCCGCCCGCCGCGCGTAACCCTCGGCCACGCGGCGGAAGAACTCGGCCGGTTGCGATTCGAAGCGGTCGGGCGCGCGGGCGCCAGCCAGGCGCTGCGCGGCCACGGCCGGATCGACCTCGAACCACAGCGTCAGGTGCGGCTGGCGCAACTGGCCCGCCGGCAGGGCCGGAACCGACTGCACCCAGCGCTCGAGCTGGGCCAGCACGTCGAGGTCGAAGCCGCGGCCGGCCCCCTGGTAGGCGAAGGTGGCGTCGGTGAAGCGGTCGCAGAGCACCACGTCGCCACGCGCCAGGGCCGGCTCGATCACCTGCTGCAGGTGGTCGCGCCGCGCCGCGAACATCAGCAGCGCCTCGGTCAGCGGGTCCATGGCGGTGTTCAGGGCCAGCCCGCGCAACTGCTCGGCCAGCGGCGTGCCGCCGGGCTCGCGTGTGAGCACCACGGTCCGGCCGGCATCCCGGAACGCCTGCGCCAGGGCCTCGATGTGGGTGGACTTGCCGGCCCCGTCGATGCCTTCGAAGCTGATGAACAGGCCCGGCATCAGCGCCCCCTCTGGTACTTGTCGACCGCGCGGTTGTGCTCGTTCAGCGACTCGCTGAAATGGCTGCTGCCGTCGCCGCGCGAGACGAAATACAGCGCCTTGCCCGGCGCCGGCTGCACCGCCGCCAGCAGCGAGGCCTTGCCCGGCATGGCGATGGGCGTGGGCGGCAGGCCCGGGCGCGTGTAGGTGTTCCAGGGGGTGTCGGTCTGCAGGTCGATGCGGCGCAGGTTGCCCTTGAAGGCGGCGCCCATGCCGTAGATCACGGTGGGGTCGGTCTGCAGCGGCATGCCGATGCGCAGCCGGTTGTTGAACACGGCCGACACCAGCGGGCGGTCGTCGCCGCGGCCGGTCTCCTTCTCGACGATGCTGGCCAGGATCAGGGCTTCCTCCGGACTCTTGACGGCCGCCTGCGGCGTGCGCTGCGCCCAGGCCGCCTCCAGCCGCCTGTCCATGGCGCGCATCGCCCGCTCCAGCAGGTGCGATTCGGTGCTGCCACGCGAGTAGGCATAGGTGTCCGGGAAGAAGCGCCCTTCCGGATGCTGGCCGGCCCGCCCCAGCAGGGCCATCACGGCGGCGTCGTCCAGGCCGGCCGTGTCGTGCTTCAGGCTTTCCTCCTTCGCCAGCGCCGCCCGCACCTGGCGGAAGGTCCAGCCTTCCACCAGCGTGATCGCACGCAGGCTCTCCTCGCCGCGCGCCAGCTTGGACAGCAGCCGGCGCGGCGTGATGCCGGTTTCCAGTTCGTAGCTGCCGGCCTTGATCCGGCGACCCTGGCCGGAGATGCGGAACCAGGCGTAGAGCAGGTCCGGGTCCACGTCGACGCCGGCGTCGCGCACGCCCTGCGCGACGGCCCGCGGCAGCGTGCCCGGCTCCACCGAGAAGTCGACCGTGGCGGCCGGCAGGCGCAGCGGCTGGTTGATCCACCACCATCCGGCCGCGGCGAACGCCAGCAGGGCCAGCGCGCCGAGCAGGAAAACCGTCTTGAGCAAGCGCGCCACTGTCCCTGAACACCCGGAAGGATTGGACCGGCCATGATAATGGAGGCATGTCCCCTGCCCTCGAAGGACGCAGTGCCCTTTCGCACCTGGGCGTGATCCGCGCCCAGGGGGAGGATGCCGCGCGCTTCCTGCACAACCAGCTCACCCAGGATTTCATGCTGCTGCCGCCCGACCGGGCCCGGCTGGCGGCGCTCTGCACCCCCAAGGGCCGCATGCTGGCGAGCTTCGTCGGCATCGCGCAGTCGCCCGGCGACATCCTGCTGGTGACGGCACGCGACCTGCTGGCGCCCACGCTCAAGCGCCTGTCCATGTTCGTGCTGCGCAGCAAGGTGAAGCTGGTCGATGCGACCGCCGATTTCTCGCTGCAGGGCCTCGCGGGCGATGCGGCCCGGCGCGCCCTGAACGGCTCGCCCGAGCCTTGGAGCAAGCGGGTCGCCGGCGCAGCGCAGATGGTGGCGCTGTACCCCGCGGACGACTGCCCGCGCGCGCTGTGGGTCGCGGCGGCCGGCGAGTCGCTGCCGGAGGCGGCCGAGCTGCCGCTGGACGCCTGGCTGTGGGGCGAGGTGCGCAGCGGCGTCGCCACCGTCACTGCCCCGGTTGTCGAGGCCTTCGTGCCGCAGATGCTCAACTACGAGTCGGTCGGCGGCGTGAACTTCAAGAAGGGCTGCTACCCCGGCCAGGAGGTGGTGGCGCGCAGCCAGTTCCGCGGCACGCTCAAGCGGCGCGCGTACCGGGTGCACGGCGAGGCGCCCATGGCCGCCGGCCAGGAAGTCTTCCACGAGAGCGATCCGGAGCAGCCTTGTGGCCTGGTGGCGCAGGCCGCGGCCGCCCCCGGCGGCGGCTGGGACGCGATCGTCTCCATGCAGGTGAGCGCGGCGGGCGGCGGGCGGCTCACGCGGGGTGCCGCCGACGGGCCGGGGCTGGAGTTGCTGCCCCTGCCCTACGAGCTGCTGGCCGACGTCTGAAGGCGGATGCGGGGGCTGCGCCCCTTCAATCCCCCGCCACCACCTGGTCCCGATAGCGCGGCGGCACCTGCTGCAGCACGCCCTGCTTCTGCCGCGGCGTGCCCAGCGCATAGGCCTGGCGCCAGGCCTGCAGCGCACCCCCCTCGTCGTGCAGGGCGTCGAGGCGGAACAGCCCCAGCTGCACGTAGGCCACCACGCGCTCCTGCGGATAGTCGCGCAGCCAGGCTTGCATGGCCCGTTGCGCCAGCTCGTGGTCGCCGCTGCGCCAGCCGATGACGAAGGCATTGGTGAGCAGGTCCAGGTCGTAGTGGCCGGTCGCCAGCGCCTCGCGGGCGATCGGCAGCGCCTCGCGCGCATCGCGGAACCGCGACAGCAGGATGACTTCCAGCGACACCACCGAGGGTGCCTGCGGCGCGATGGCCTTGGCGCGGGCCAGGTACTCGAAGGCGCGCTCCGGCTGCCTCATGGCCGCATGCCCGCGCGCGGCGTTGGTGAGGATGGCCACCACGTGCGGCCGCGACTGCAGCACCGACTCCCAGATCCAGGTCGCATTGCGCCAGTCGCCCCAGGCCGCCAGTTCGTCGGCCACGATGGGCGTGATCTTGCGGTAGTGGGGCGTGATCGCGACCGCCTCCCGGGTCAGTTGCAGCAGGCGGGCCTTGGCCGGCTCCCAGTGCGGATCGTTCGGCCGCCCCGAAGCGTTGATTTGCAGGGCGATCTGGCTGGCCTGCACGATCTTGCGCTCCACCTCCGCCGCCCGCTGCGTGATGAAGGCGGCCAGCGCCAGGCAGCCGAGCGTGGCCGCCAGCGCGACGGCGTTGCGGCGGCGGTTCCAGGCGAGGAGGCGGATACCGAATCGCCCCGCAAGTCCCAGGCGTGCATCGGAGGCCGCCAGCAACGCCAGCCCGAGCGCGAACAGTGCGCCCGTGGCTGCCATGCGCCACGGGAAGCCGGCGTTGCTGACGACCAGCAGTGCCAGCAGGCTGGACAGGGCCGCGGCGCGCCAGGGACCCTCGCCCGCATCCGGGCTGCCGGCCAGGCGCCAGGTGCGGTGCGCCGCCAGCAGCAGGTAGCCGAACAGGCCGGCCAGGAACAGCGCGCCGGCCAGCCCGTACTCCGCCAGCAACTGCAGCACCTCGTTGTGCACGTAGTAGTCGGTCTCGAGTTGCTGGCTGTCGGCCTGGTAGAGCGGCACTTCGACCTCCCAGGCGCCGGCGCCCACGCCGGTGAGCGGCCGCGCCTCGATCACCCTCAGGGTGGCCTTCCACATCAGCTGCCGCAGTTGCAGCGAGGTATCGCCCGGCCGGATGGAGGCGGTGCGCTTGAAGCTGCGTTCCAGGGCCGTGGTCCCGAGGTCTTCCGACTGGATCTTCGCGTTGCCCGTGGGGACCAGGCCCATGCCGATCACGGCACCGAGCAGGACGGCGGCGACGAGCACACGGCGGCCCGTGGGCCAGCGGGGACGATCGAGGAGGAGTTCGGCTTGGGAGGCCTGGACCCCCGCGTTCGCTGAGATGGCGGCTTCGCGCGCGGGATGCACGAACAGGCGCCACGCCACCAGCGGCAACACCCCCAGCAGCTGCAGCCACAGCGCGATCAGCGCACTGCGGGTCCCCGTCATCAGGATCGCGACCACCACCAGGGCGGTGCTAGCCGCCAGCGCCACCGCCGCAGCGCTGCTGCGCGCGCGGGCCAGCAGCAGCGCGGAAAACGGCAGCGTGCACACCGCGAACTCGGCGAAGAAGTTGCGGTTCACGAAGGTCGAGGCCGGGTTGGGGCCCTGGGGGAACAACTGGAAGTCGACCCAGAACTGCAAGGCCGTCCACAGCGAAGCCACCACCGCGCCGGCGTGGATGCCCCAGGCCAGCCCCGGCAGGCGTTCCCGCGTGAGGGTGTTCAGCCCCAGCCAGGCCAGCAGGACGAACACGAACCAGCGGATCGCTTCCACCGCGGCCAGGTAGGTGTGCGACCAGGCCATGCTACCCAGCGCATACGCCATCAGCAGCAGCGGCAGCCAGAGCACCGGATGCCAGCGCACGGCGTGCGCGTTCGTGCCGGCCCGCCGGAAGAACAGCATCGCCGCCAGCAGCGCGGCGAAGGACACGATGATGGACTTCAGCGTGTCCTGCAGCATCAGCTCGCTGGGCACGCCCAGCGCCGGCGCGAGGAACATCGCCAGCGCCAGCAGGGGCACGACCGGAGCCGGGCGCCCGCCTTCGCCGGCCTCGGCCGCGACGGAGCTGCCCCGTCCTGCGGCCACGCCCGGCACTGCGGCAACCGCCGCCGGATCGGCCTTCCCGGCGGCCCGCCTGCGTTTGGCCATGCGAGCGTCGCTCAGCGGGTGGACAGGGGCAGCGCCGCGGTCATCCCGATGTGCGGGATGCCGGCTTCCTCGAACGGTTTGCCTTCGACCACGAAGCCCAGCCGCGCATAGAAGCCCTGGGCCGTGCGCTGCGCGTGCAGGACGGCGCGCCGGTCGCCGCGCCGGACCGCGGCATCCAGCAGCGCGTGCAGCACCTGCTGCCCCACGCCGGATCCGCGCAGCACCTGCAGCACGGCCATGCGGCCGATGCGGCCCACGCCGGGCTCGGCCTGCAGCAGGCGCCCGGTCGCGACCGGCTGGCCGAGCCGGTTGTAGGCCACCGCGTGCAGCGCGCCCGCATCCGCTTCGTCCCACTCCATCTCGGCGGGAATGCGCTGTTCCTCGACGAACACGCGGGTGCGGATGGCGCCGGCGTCGGCGCCCAGTTCCTGCCAGGAACCGGTGCGCACCTGCACCACCGGCTCGCCCGCCTCGTAGCCGGTGAGGATCTCGCGCAGGCGGGGCGGCACGGGCCTGGACGTCTGGGTCGCCGGGTCGGCGAAGACGTAGAGCAGCTCGCAGGTGACCAGCAGTTGCTCGCCGCGGAAGATGGCGCCTTCGAACAGCATGGACGAATTGCCGATGCGGCCGCAGCGCAGGCCGACGTCGAGCTGGTCGTCCATGCGCGCCGAGGCGTTGAATTCCACCGTCGCCTTCTTGACGTACAGGTCGCCGCCGAGCTCGTGCATGGCCTGCTCGTAAGGCAGGGCCAGCGCGCGCCAGTAGTCCGCCACTGCCGTGTCGAAGTACATCAGGTAGTGGGCGTTGAACACGATCCTTTGCATGTCCACCTCGGCCCAGCGCACGCGCAGGTGGTGGAAGAAGCGGAAGTCGTCTCGTTTCATGGTGTGGAGAAGGCTTGTACCAGGGCGCGCGCGGCGGCCGCATGGGCCTGCCGGGCTTCGGGCAAGGCGCGCCCCATCTTGATGAATTCGTGGGTGACGCCCGGCCAGACCTCCAGCTCGACCGCCACCCCGGCGGCGCGCAGCCGGTCGGCGTAGGCGATGCCGTCGTCGAACAGCGGGTCGCAGCCCGCCAGGCCGATCCAGGCCGGCGCGACGCCGTCCACGTCCGGCGCGTTCAGCGGCGCGAAACGCCAGTCCTCGCGCAGGTCCAGCGCGATGTAGTGGCCGAAAAAGTATTCGATGTGGGCCGGCTCCAGCACCAGCCCCTGGTGGTATCTGCGGTGCGATGCGCTGTCCTGGCGCGCCGCGGTGCCGGGATAGAACAGCAGCTGCAGCGCCAGCGGCAGGCCGATGTCGCGCGCGTGCAGCGCCGCGACCGCTGCCAGCGTGCCACCGGCACTGTCGCCGCCGACGGCGATCGGCTCGTCGGCCCGCAGGCCCAGCGTCGCTCGCCGGTCGGCCAGCCACTGCAGCGCGTCCCAGGTGTCGTCCACCGCGACCGGGAAGCGGTGCTCGGGCGCGAGCCGGTAGCCGAGCGACAGCACCGAGCAGCCGGCCAGCGCCGCCAGTTCGCGGCACAGGATGTCGTGCGTGTCCACGCTGCCGATGGTGAAGCCGCCGCCGTGCAGGTACAGCAGCACGCCGCGGCTGCGGTCGTCGGACTGGTAGATGCGGGCCGGCAGGTGGAATCCGTCGCGCGCGGGCAGCTCGATGTCCTCGACCCGGCCCAGCGGCCGGCGCGGCACTTCCAGCACGTCGGCCGCGGCCTCGTAGGCGGCCCGCGCCTGTTGCGGCGTCTGCAGGTGCAGCGGCTCGCGCCGCACCCGCGCCATGCGCTCGAGCACCGAGCGCATCTTCGGGGTGAGCTCGGGGTACTCGGGCAGGAAGCTCGTCGTCACGTGATCGCCCCTGCCCTGCCCTGGCTCACTTGAAGCGGACGCTGACCGGCTGCGCGCCGGGCAGGCCGTAGTAGGTGGCCGTGACCGTCAGCCCGGGCCGGGGCGGCAGCAGTGCGGAGAACGAGCCCAGGCTGATCAACTCGCCCGGCTTCATGGTCAGGCCTTCCTTGGCCAGCGCGCCGGACAGCCAGACCACCGCGTTGAGCGGATGCTCCAGCACGTCGCTGCCCTTGCCGCCACCGACCACGTTGCCGCTCGCGTCGGCCAGGCGCACCTGCATGTCGGCCAGCGCGCGCAACATCGCGTACCGATCGCCACGGTAGGCCGGCACCGGGATCGGCTGGCCGACCACGCCCAGGCGCGCGCCCACGTTGATCGCATCGATCGCCTGGCCGTTCAGCCTGGGCGGGGCCTGCACCACCAGGTCGGGCAGTTCGATGAAGGGAATGACCTGGTCGATGGCATCCAGCACCTCCTCCGGCGTCTTGGCCTGGTTGATCGCCTCGCTCTTGACGCGCACCAGCAGGTCGGCCTCGTACAGCGGGCGCGCGCCGAACGCAGCATCGACTTCGCTGCCCGAGGGCAGCAGCATCCGTTCGTACAGCTTGCCCCACACCGGCTTGTCGTAGTTGAAGCGCTTCTGCACGGCCGGGTTGGTCAGCCCCGCCTTGTAGCCCACCAGCTTGCCCATGGTCGTCGCGAGCCGGGCCGTCAGCTTGGCGCGGGTGCAGGCCGCGTCGGCTTCGGTCTGCCCTTCGGGATTGGCGGCCGGCTTCTTCGCCGCCATCGCTTCGACCATCTGCTCCACCTGGGCATCGGTCAGGCAGGCGGCCTGCGCCGCGCCACTGCCTATCGCCATCGCGACAAGGGGGAACAACCACCGATTCATGGGATTTCTCCTCTGGGCTAAAGTGGGAAAAGCATCTTACGACCGAACCCTGCCATGGCCCTGATCTACTACCTCACCCAGATCCAGTTCGACTTCGGCGCCGTGCGCCTGCTCAAGGACGAATGCCAGCGCGTGGGCATCACCCGCCCGCTGATCGTCACCGACCCCGGCGTCAAGGCCGCGGGCGTGCTGCAGAAGGCCATCGATGCGCTGCAGGGCCTGCCCCATGCGGTGTTCGACCAGACCCCGTCCAACCCGACCGAGGCCGCCGTGCGCGCCGCCGTGCAGGTCTATCGCGACAACCGCTGCGACGGCCTGGTCGCCGTCGGCGGCGGTTCGGCCATCGACTGTGCCAAGGGCGTGGCCATCGCCGCCACCCACGAGGGCCCGCTCACGCACTACGCCACCATCGAGGGCGGCTCGCCCCGCATCACCGACAAGGCGGCGCCGCTGATCGCGGTGCCCACCACCAGCGGCACCGGCAGCGAGGTGGCGCGCGGCGCCATCATCATCGTGGACGACCACCGCAAGCTGGGCTTCCATTCCTGGAACCTGCTGCCCAAGGCCGCCATCTGCGACCCGGAGCTCACGCTGGGGCTGCCGCCCAGGCTCACCGCCGCCACCGGCATGGACGCCATCGCGCACTGCATGGAGACCTTCATGTCGGCGGCCTTCAACCCGCCGGCCGACGGCATCGCGCTCGACGGCCTGGAGCGCGGCTGGGCGCACATCGAACGCGCCACCCGCGACGGCAGCGACCGCGAGGCGCGCTCCAACCTGATGAGCGCGTCCATGCAGGGCGCGATGGCGTTCCAGAAGGGGCTGGGCTGCGTGCACTCGCTCAGCCACAGCCTGGGCGGCGTGGACCCGCGGCTGCACCACGGCACGCTCAACGCCATGTTCCTGCCGGCGGTGATCCGCTTCAACGCCGAGGCCGAATCGGTGCGCAAGGACCGGCGGCTCGATCGCATGGCGCATGCCATGGGCCTGTCCTCGGGCAGCGACATCCCCGAGGCGATCCGCGACATGAACGCCCGCCTGGGCCTGCCCAAGGGGCTGGCCGAGATGGGCGTGCAGCGCGAGTGGTTCGGCAAGGTGATCGAAGGCGCGCTCGCCGACCACTGCCACAAGACCAACCCCCGCATCGCCAGCGTCGAGGACTACGAGGCGATGCTGGCGACGTCGATGTAGGCCGGGGACTTTCGGCCGTTCAGAGGATTTCGATCCGCGCCGGATCCGGCCGCTCCAGCCACTCGGCGAATTCGTCCGCCAGCTGCCGGCTCGCCGACGTGGCTGCCTGCCACGCCTTCATGCGCGCCGCCAGGTCGGTGCCGTAGCGGGTGAAGTCGGTGCGGTCCGGCAGCTTGCCGTTGGGCAGCTGCTGAACCCACTGCGGATCGGGCGCCAGCACGATCGTGTTGTCCAGGAAGGCCGTCGCGCCGTGCCGCCAGCGCCAGGCCTTGTCCAGCCAGCCCGGCACCACCGCCTTCTGGAAGTGCGGATAGAGCACCAGCCCCTGCGGGTGGGCCGCGGCGTAGTTCAGGTGCAGGTGGTAGTCCGTGATGCCGCCGTCCCAGTAGGCGCCGGGCGGCGCGCCGGGGATGTCGTGGATGGCCTGCAGCAGGAAGGGGATGGAGCAGCTCGCCTGCAGCGCCAGGTTGAAGTTGGCCTCGGTCAGGCGCACCTGCCGCGTGCGGTAGTCGCTGTCGTCGAAGGGCAGGCTCAGCGCCTCGGCCGCCGGCCCGGAGGAGAACACCACCCGCTCCAGCCAGGCGCACAGGGCACGCCGGTGCAGGCCGTTGGACAGCCAGGCACCCATGTAGCCCAGCGGCGTCGCCCAGCGGTGCTCGCGCGAGAGCACGTGGCGTCCGCGCGCAGTGACGATGTGCACGCGGTAGCGCGGATGGTCCAGCACCTGCCGCACCCGCCCGCCATAGAAGTCGGCCAGGTTGGCGGCGAACCGTTCGCTGACGTGGCGCGGCGTCGGCGTCTTGCGGCCCGGCTCCAGCAAGTAGTCCTGCGCGATGTAGTCGCGCTCCAGGCGCTCGAAGGCAGCCACGACATCGTCCAGACAGGCGGTGGCCATGCGCCAGGCGCCGATCGACGCGCCGACCAGGTGCACCGGCTGCTGCGACTTCGGCAGCCATTCGCCGAAGAGGAAGCGGTCCAGCGGGCCGAGGATCAGCCCCTTGGGCCCGCCCGCCGCGCCCGGCACCACGCTGATGTCCTGCGGCCGCAGGCCGTGCTGCTCGATGTGGCGGCGCGCCCGCGGGCCGGCGTACAGGCGGAGGGCGCGCGCCATGGGCCTACTTGCGCAGCTGCTGCAGCTTGGCGAAGGCGCCCGCCATGGCGGTGTTCAGTTGCGGGTTGGCGGGAGCCCGCTGCCCCCGCCCGGCCCCTTCATAGCGGTTGTCGCGCGGGCCGTCGCGGCGCGGGGAAGCCTTCGCATCCAGCTTCATGGTGAGGCTGATGCGCTTGCGCGCGACGTCCACTTCCAGCACCTTGACCTTGACGATGTCGCCGGTCTTGACCACCTCGCGCGCATCGTTGACGAAGCGATTGGACAGCTGGCTGACGTGCACCAGCCCGTCCTGGTGCACGCCCAGGTCGACGAAGGCACCGAACTGGGCCACGTTGCTGACCGTGCCGTCCAGCACCATGCCTTCCTTCAGGTCGGCGATGTCCTCCACACCCTCGTTGAAGCGCGCCACCTTGAAGTCGGGCCGCGGGTCGCGGCCGGGCTTCTCCAATTCGCCCAGGATGTCCTTGACCGTGATGACCCCGAACTGCTCGTTGGCGAACAGCTCGGGCTTGAGCGTGCGCAGCATCTCGGCGCGGCCCATCAGCTCGCCGACCGGCTTGCCGGTGGTGGCGATCATCTTCTCCACCACCGGGTAGGTCTCGGGATGCACGCCGGTCATGTCCAGCGGGTTGTCGCCGCCACGGATGCGCAGGAAGCCGGCGCTCTGCTCGAAGGTCTTGGGGCCCAGGCCGCTGACGTCCAGCAGCTGCTGGCGGTTGCGGAAGGCGCCGTGCGCCTCGCGCCAGCGCACCACCGCCTTGGCCACGCTGGCGCTCAGGCCGGAGACGCGGGCGAGCAGCGGCACGCTGGCCGTGTTCAGGTCCACGCCCACCGAGTTGACGCAGTCCTCCACCACGGCGTCCAGCGTGCGGGCCAGCTCGGTCTGGTTGACGTCGTGCTGGTACTGGCCGACACCGATGGACTTGGGATCGATCTTCACCAGCTCGGCCAGCGGGTCCTGCAGCCGGCGCGCGATGCTGGCGGCGCCGCGCAGGCTCACGTCGACGTCGGGCATCTCCTGCGAGGCGAACTCGCTGGCCGAATAGACCGAGGCGCCGGCCTCGCTGACCACCACGCGCTGCAGCCCCTCGATGCGCTTGCCCAGGTCGGCCGCCAGCTTGTCGGTCTCGCGGCTGGCGGTGCCGTTGCCGATCGCCACCAGGTTGACGCCGTGCTTCTCGCACAGCCGCTGCAGCGTGTGCAGGGAGCCGTCCCAGTCGCGGCGCGGCTCGTGCGGATAGATGGTGGCGGTGTCCACCAGCTTGCCGGTGGCGTCCACCACCGCCACCTTCACGCCGGTGCGGATGCCGGGGTCCAGCCCCATGACCACGCGTGGTCCCGCGGGGGCGGCCAGCAGCAGGTCGCGCAGGTTGTCGGCGAACACCTTGATCGCGACCTTCTCGGCCTCCTCGCGCAGCCGCGCGAACAGGTCGCGCTCGATCGACAGCGACAGCTTGACGCGCCAGGCCCAGGCCACGCACTTGCGCAGCAGGTCGTCGGCGGGTCGCCCCTGGTGGCTCCAGCCGAGCTGGACGGCGATCCGGCCCTCGGCGATCGAGGGCTTGCCCGGCTCGGGCTCCACCGGCAGCGCCAGCTTGGCGTCCAGCAATTCGAGCTGCCGGCCGCGGAACACGGCCAGCGCGCGGTGCGAGGGCACGCGGCCGATCGGCTCCTCGTAGTCGAAGTAGTCCCGGAACTTGGCGACGTCGGGGTGGTTCTCGTCCTTGCCCGTGGCCAGGCGCGAGCGGAACAGGCCCTCCTGCCAGAGCCACTCGCGCAGCGACTGCACCAGCGCCGGCTCCTCGGCCCAGCGCTCGGACAGGATGTCGCGCACGCCGTCCAGCACGGCGGGCACGGTGGTGAAGTCCTCGCCGCCCTCGCCCTTCTCCGCCTTCACGAACGCCTGGGCCTCGGTGGCGGGGTCCAGCTGGGGATCGGCGAACAGGCGGTCGGCCAGCGGCTCCAGCCCAGCCTCGCGGGCGATCTGCCCCTTGGTGCGGCGCTTGGGCTTGAACGGCAGGTACAGGTCTTCCAGTTCCTGCTTGGTGGGCGCGGCCTCGAACGCGGCGCGCAGCTCGGGGGTGAGCTTGCCCTGTTCCTCCACGCTGCGGATCACGGCCTCGCGCCGCTCCTCCAGCTCGCGAAGGTAGCCGAGCCGTTCCTGCAGCGTACGCAGCTGGATGTCGTCGAGGCCGCCCGTGGCTTCCTTGCGGTAGCGGGCGATGAAGGGGACGGTGGCACCGCCGTCGAGCAGGTCGACGGCCGCCTGCACCTGCTGCTCGCCGACGCGGATCTCGGCGGCGATCTGCCGGATGATTTTCTTCATGGGTACTGCTGGGCCTTCCGGGCGGAGCGCGAGTTTGCCACAGGGCCCGCACAGCGATTCGGGGTTGCGGCTGACAGCGGCGCGCAGCAGGCCCTTCCCAGAATGCAGGAAACCCTGGGGCCCCCTGCCCCATCCTTTTCACGGGAGAACAAGATGCGCGCCCGAATGCTGCTCCTGACCCTCGCCATCGTCGTCGTGGCGGGCTTCGCCTTCCAGAACTGGTCCCAGATCACCCAGCCCACCGAGCTGACCTTCGGCGTGGTGCAGGCCACCGCTCCGCTGGGCCTCATCCTGCTGACGCTGCTGGGCCTGACCCTGCTGGTGTTCCTGGCCAGCGCCGCTTCCATGCGCACCCACAGCCTGATGGAGTCGCGCCAGCACGCCAAGCAGCTGCAGGCCCAGCGCGATCTCGCCGACCGGGCCGAGGCCTCGCGCTTCACCGACCTGCGCGGCGTGCTGGACAACCACCTGCGCGAGACACGCCAGCGCGAACAGACGGCCAATGCCGAACTGGAGAAGACCCTGTCGCAACACCATCGCGAACTGCGCAACCAGCTGGAGCAGATGTACCACCTGCTCACCTCCCGCATGGGCGAACTGGAGCGCCGACTGGACAGTCGCCCGGCCCCTGTGGAGCGGGTCGAACGCGTGGAGACGCCGATGGCCGGCCGGCCGGACTACGTGCCGCCGGGGCGCGTGGTCGAACCGGAGCCGGTGCACGCGCCGCACGGGCGGTAAGGGGTGTATCGCAACGCGCCTGCGGCGCGAAGGCGGAAGCCCTGGATTCCCGCCTTCGCGGGAATGACATAGGGAGTGCTCAGTCGAACAGGCCCGGCCCGTCCGGGCCCAGCGGCGCCTTTTCGATCTCCAGCATCCGCAGCTTGGTGCGCGCGCCGCCCTCGGCCGAGAAGCCGCCGCTGGCGCCGTGCGCGGCCAGGATCCGGTGGCAGGGGACGATGGGAGCGAACGGGTTGGCGCCCAGCGCCTGCCCCACGGCGCGGGCCGCGCCCGGCTCGCCCAGCTCGCGCGCCAGTTCGCCATAGGTGCGGACCTGTCCCGGCGGGATGGCCCTCGTGAGTTCATACACCCGCTGCTGGAAGGCGGGCACGCCCTCGTAATCCAGCCGCACGTCCAGCATGGCGTCATGCTCGCCTTCCAGCAGCGCCTGCACGCGGGCGATCACCCGCGAAACACTGGCCGGCGGCTCGACCTCGGCGGCCGGACCGCACCAGCGGCGCATGCGCGCCAGCGTGCGATCGTCGGTGGTCTCGGGCAACTGCACGGCGTCTATGGTGCCGTCGGCCAGCCACGCGATGCCGCAGCGGCCTATGGCCGTGTCGAACAGGCAGCAGGCGGCGGCGTCGGCCATCGCCCTGCCCTCACTCCTCGCGCAGCGCGGCGCGCAGCTTCTCACCCACCTCCGGTCGCTCCAGGAAGGGGTCGGGCGGATTGCGGATGTCGACGATCGCCTCCATGCGGCTGCGCACGTTGCCCAGCGCCTTGGGATGGCTGAAGACGTAGAACCGGTCGGCCGCCACGGCGTCGAACACCTTCTGCGCCACCTCGGCCGCCGTGACCTTGCCGGAGCTGACGGCCTTGTCGCTCATGGCCTGGCCGATCAGCTGGCTGCGGGTCGGCTGGCCTGCCGCCAGTTCGCCCGGACGGTTGCGCTCGCTCTGGTGGATGCCGGTCGGCACGAAGTACGGGCACAGCACGCTGGCACCGACCTGGTCGGTGACCAGGCGCAGGTCCTGGTACAGCGTCTCGGTCAGGGCCACCACCGCGTGCTTGCTGACGTTGTAGATGCCCATGTTGGGTGGCGTCAGCAGGCCGGCCATGCTGGCGGTGTTCACGATGTGGCCGCGCCAGGCGGGGTCGGCCTTGGCAGCCGCCAGCATCATCGGCATGAACAGGCGCACCCCGTGCACCACGCCCCAAAGGTTCACGCCCAGCACCCACTCCCAGTCGGCGACGCTGTTCTCCCACACCAGGCCGCCGGCGCCCACGCCCGCGTTGTTGAAGACGAAGTGCGGGGCGCCGAAGCGCTGCTGCACGGCCTGCGCCAGCGCCTCCATCTCGGCTGCCTTGGACACGTCCACGCGCCTTGCGAGCACCTGTGCCCCGGCCTGCTCCATCTCGGCCTGCGCGCGGTCCAGCGCATCCTGCTGCACGTCCACCAGCACCAGGTTCATGCCCAGCCGCGCGCCTATGCGGGCGCATTCCAGCCCGAATCCGGAGCCGGCACCGGTGAGCACGGCGGTCTTGCCTTCGAAGTGGTCGATCATGCGTTCTCTGCCTTCCTCAGGACGTACCCGATGCGCGGGAAATGGACGTGGACGGTGCCGGCGCGCGGATCCTCGCGGCGCAGGCTGTAGTGGGTGCGGGTAGCGGCGATCAGTTCGCCCTCCGTCGGCTCCAGGCCGAAGGATTCCGCGGCGATGGTGACGCGGGTGCCCAGCGCGATGCCGTGGTCGTCCTGGAAGGCGCTGTCCACCAGCAGGTTGTGGCCGGGCGGTTCCGGGTCGGACCGGCGCGCCACTTCGACCGCATCGGCCGAATCGAGCGGCTCGAAGCGGCCGTGGCCGACCGAGGACACCCGCTCCATCCACTCCAGCAGGGAGGGCGTGGGCTGCAGGATGTCGGCCACCGCGGGCGTCCGGGTACGGGTGAACCACAGCGGGTGGTAGGCGGCGAAGTCGGCCACGCAGGCCTCGGAGCCGAACAGGAAGTCGTGTTCGTCGGCCATGCTGGCCAGCCGGCGCAGGTAGGAGCGGTAGGCCGAGGTGGCGTCGCCCAGGCGCAGGTGCGTCATGTTGCTGCGCATGGCCTTGCGGTCGGTGGCGAAGGCCTGCCCCACCTCGCCACTGGAGAACACCTGCGACATGGACTTGGGCTGGATGCTGTAGGTCATCGCCGCCCAGAACAGCGTGCTGTCGGCCCACTGCGCGAACACGCGGGCCACGCCCTTGAGGTGCGGCGGGTACAGCGTGGGCTCGGGCTGCACGTGCTCCAGCGCGTCGGCGATCAGCGCGGTGTCGCAGTAGATGTCGGCACCGACCTGCAGCAGCGGCGTGCGGCGGTAGCCCCCGGTCAGGGCCACCACGTCCGGCTTGGGCATCACCGCTGGGATGTGCACCGATTTCCAGGCCAGCTTCTTGTGCCCCAGCACCAGGCGCGCCTTTTCGGCGAAGGGCGATTCCGGGTAGTGGTGCAGGATCAGCTCGGTCATGCGGTGTCCTCGGGTTCAGGCTCGGGTTTTCCTGGCGGCGAACACCAGGCGCCAGGTGCTCGTGAAATCGCGGACCTCGGCTGCATCCAGCGCACCCTTGTCGCGCAGCAGCCGGTGCAGCGCGGGCAGGTGGAAGTGCGGCACGGCGGGATAGAGGTGGTGCTCCACGTGGTAGTTCACATGGTGCGGGAACAGGGCCACGCGGGCCAGCCGGTTGGGCCAGGAGCCCGTGGTGCGGTTGGTGCGCGCCGCCGTCAGCGGCGAGCCCAGGTCGCTGGCGGCGCCGTGCTCGCAGATGGCGCGCAGCCGCAGGATGGGCTGCAGCACGGTGACCAGCGGCACGACCCACAGCACGAGATACATCGCGAGCCCGCGCCAGCCGGCCGGCGCAAGAGCCGCGAGCGGCGCCACCACGTGGAAGCCGGCGACCCACAGGCGATCGCGCCGGGCGGCAGCACGCAGTTCCGGCGAGGTGTCGTCCAGCGGCCGGATCTCGCGCTGGGTGTCGTCGTTGATCGCCGGCGCGCCGAAGAAGTAGGCGAAGGTCTTCCAGGCGTTCAGGCCCGCCAGGTCGCGCACCAGCTTGTTGAACAGGTAGCGCTTGCCGCGCGGGTAGCCGCCATGGATGGCGGTGTCCGGATCCTCTTCCGTGTAGAGGTTGTTGTGGTGCAGCCGGTGCGTGACACGGTAGGTGCACATGGACACGCCGCCCAGCATGCCGACCAGGCGGCCGAGGAAGTCGTTGGCCCCGCGGTGGGGGAACAGGCGGTAGTGCGCGGCTTCGTGCGCCAGGATGAACAGCCCGTGCTGGGCGATGCCGATCACCACGATGGACAGCAGCATCCACGCGCTCGGCCAGGTGGCGATGGCCAGTGCCAGGGCCAGCGCGATCAGCCCGAAGGTGTGCGCGATCGACAGCGCCGAGCGCCAGGACGACAGCCGGGTCAGCGGCGCCAGCTCCTGCGGCGTGAGCAGCCGCCGGGCCTGGGCGTTGCGCGCGCCGGGCCGCAGGTCTTCGCGGAACTCCTCGCCCTTGCGCGGTTCCACGGCCGATCCCACCTCAGACCAGCTTGACCAGCTGCTTGCCGAAATTGCGGCCGCGCAGCAAGCCGAGGAAGGCTTCCGGCGCCGACTCCAGGCCCTGCGCGACCGTCTCGCGCGGGCGCAGCTTGCCGCTGCCGACCAGATCGCCCAGCTCCTTCAGCGCCTCCGGCCAGACCTCCATGTGCTCGCTCACGATGAAGCCCTGCACGCGCATGCGGTTGGTGAGCAGCAGTTGCGGGTACGACATCGGGATCGGCTTGCCGTCGTAGCCCGAGATCATGCCGCACAGCGCGATGCGCGAGAAGGCGTTCATGCGAAGCATCACGGCGTCCATCACCATGCCGCCCACGTTCTCGAAGTAGCCGTCGATGCCGTCGGGGCAGGCCTGCTTGAGGGCCTTGGACAGCGAGACCGCATCGGCGTGCTGCTTGTAGTCGATGCAGGCGTCGAAGCCCAGTTCCTCGACCACGTAGCGGCACTTCTCGGGTCCGCCGGCGATGCCCACCGCCCGGCAGCCGCGCGCCTTGGCCAGCACGCCGACCGCGCTGCCGACGGCACCGCTGGCGGCGCTGACCGCCACCGTCTGGCCCGCCTTGGGCTCGATGATCTTCACCAGCCCGTACCAGCCCGTCACGCCGGGCATGCCGACGGCGCCCAGGTAGTGCGACAGCGGCACGTGGGTGGTGTCCAGCTTGCGCAGCGCGCCGGGCTGGCCGGCGTCGACCACGCTGTATTCCTGCCAGCCGCCCATGCCCTGGACCTTGTCGCCGGGCTGGTACTTGGGATGGCGGCTCTCCACCACCTCGCCGACGGTGCCGCCGATCATGACCTCGCCCAGCGGCTGCGGCTGGGCGTAGCTCCTGCCCTCGTTCATGCGCCCGCGCATGTAGGGATCGAGGCTGAGGTAGTGGTGGCGCACCAGCACCTGGCCGTCCTGCAGCGGCGGCGTGTCGCGGCTCACCAGCTTGAAGTTGCCGGTCGTGGCCTCCCCGGTCGGGCGGTTGTCGAGCAGGATCTGGCGGTTGGTCGGCATGTGCGTACCTCGAAATCAGTCGGTGGAGATCACGTTGAAGGCCTGCGTGCCCTTGGGGCCGACGGGCAGGCGCGGAACGTACTTGAAGGTGCCGGTGGCGTGCGCGCAGGCCTTGCCGGCCTGGTCGCTGATGGTGGCTTCGCAGAACGCCATGGTGGCGGTCCGGTGCATCAGCCGGCCCTGGGCGCGCAGCGGCCCGCGCGAGGGCTGCATGAAGGTGGTCTTCATCTCGATGGTGACCACGCCCATGTCCTTGACGATGCTGCGCGCGGCCACGGCCATGGCCACGTCCATCAGCGTCATGACGGCGCCGCCGTGGGTGACGCCGAAGGAGTTGAGGTGCTCGGGCCTGGCCTCGTAGGCGATCTGCGACTCGCCCCCCTCCATCCGCTGCAGCTCGAAGCCCAGGTGCTGGACGAAGGGGATGTCGGCGCCGAAATGCACGGGCTCAGCCTCCCGTCACCACGCTGACGCCGCCATCCACCGCCAGCCACTGGCCGGTGATGTGCTTGCCGGCGTCGGATGCGAATAGCACGCAGGTGCCCTTGAGGTCCTCGTCGTCGCCCAGCCGCCGCAGCGGCGCGTGCGCCGCCAGCTGGTCGCCCAGGCGGTCGAGCGTGCCGCGCGTCATCTTGCTGGGGAAGAAGCCGGGGCAGATGGCGTTGACGTTGATGCCGTACCGGCCCCACTCGCAGGCCAGCGCGCGGGTGAAGTTGATGACCGCGCCCTTGGACGTGTTGTAGGCCAGGGTCTGCATCTCGGGCGGATTGCCGCCCAGCCCGGCGATCGAGGCGATGTTCACGATGCGCCCGCCCTTGCGCGGGATCATGCTCTTCTTGGCGATGTGCTGGCTGAGGATGAAATAGCCGCGCACGTTCAGGTTCATCAGCTTGTCCCAGGCCTCCACCGGGTGGTCCTCGGCCGGAGCGCCCCAGGCCGCGCCGGCGTTGTTGACCAGGATGTGGACGTCGCCCATGCGCTCCAGCGTCTCGTCGGCCATGCGGCGGATGTCCTCCTCGCGCGAGGCGTCGGCGGCTATCCAGCGCGCGTCGATGCCGGCGGCCTGCAGTTCGGCCGCAGCCTCCTCCAGGTCCGAGGCCTTGCGCGAGGTCAGCATGATCTTCGCGCCGGCCTCGCCGAGCGCGTGCGCCAGTTGCAGGCCGAGGCCGCGCGAGCCGCCGGTCACGAGGGCGGTCTTGCCGGTGAGGTCGAAGAGTTGCTGGACTTTGCGGGTCATGGGGCTGCTTTCTCGTTGGAATCGGGACGGATCAGAACGCCTCTTCCGGCATGTGGACGCAGGTCGGGTCGCGCGTCTCGACCACCCTCAGCCAGGCGCCGATCTTCGGCAGTTCGTAGTGGAAGAAGTATCGCCCGGCATGCACGCGGCCGGCCTGCGCGGGGCTGCGGGCGCTGGCTTCGGCCGGCACGCTGAGCAGCACGTCCAGCCAGGTCCAGGCGATGACCACGTGGCCGAAAGCCTGCATGTAGGGCACGGCGTTGGCCAGGGCCATGGCGGGATCGCCGCCGGCCCAGGCGGCGCGGGTGGCATCGAGGACGTGCTGCAGCGCACGGGCCAGCTCGTTGCCGTGCGCCGCCAGGTCGGAACGCTGCCGCGCGGCTTCGATGGTGGTGTTGATGCGCCCGGCCAGCAGCTGCAGGCCGCGTCCGCCCTCCATCACCACCTTGCGGCCCAGCAGGTCCGCGGCCTGGATGCCGTGCGTGCCCTCGTGGATCATATTCAGGCGCTGGTCGCGCCAGTACTGCTCCACCGGGAAGTCGCGCGTGTAGCCGTAGCCGCCGTGGATCTGGATGGCCAGCGAGTTGCCCTCCAGGCAGAACTCGCTGGGCCAGCTCTTGGCGATGGGCGTCAGCACCTCCAGCAGCAGGCGGGCCTCGTCGGCCGCCTCGGCGGCGCCGGTGTGCTGTTCATCGACCAGGCGCGCGCAGTACAGCATCAGGGCCAGCGCGCCCTCGCCGTAGGCCTTCTGCGCGAGCAGCATGCGCTTGATGTCGGCGTGCTCGATGATGCGCACCTGTGGCTGGGCCGGGTCCTTGCCCGCCGGCCCGACCGGCCGGCCCTGCGGCCGGTTCTTCGCGTAGTCGAGCGAGGCGTAGTACCCCGCCAGCCCCAGCGCGGTAGCGGCCATGCCGATGCCGATCCGCGCCTCGTTCATCATGTGGAACATGCAGCGCAGGCCCTCGCCGGGCCGGCCCACGAGATAGCCGATCGCGCCGGCACCCCCGCGCACCGGGTACTTGCCCTCGCCGAAATTCAGCAGCGTGTTGGTGGTGCCGCGCCAGCCCAGCTTGTGGTTGAGGCCGGCCAGGGCGACGTCATTGCGCTCGCCGGTGAGTTGGCCCTGCGCGTCCACCAGCTTCTTGGGCAAGATGAACAGCGAGATGCCGCGCGTGCCCGGCACCAGCTTGCCGTCCGGATCCGGGATCTTGGCCAACACCAGGTGGACGATGTTCTCGCTCAGCTCGTGCTCGCCGGCCGAGATCCACATCTTGTTGCCGGTCAGGCGGTAGCGTGGCCCGAGCGGGTCGGCCTCGAAGTCAGGACCGTCGGGCACGGCCCGCGTGGCCACGTCGGAGAGGGACGAGCCCGCCTGCGGCTCCGACAGGCACATGGTCCCGGAGAAGCGCCCGCTGAACTCGTTGGCCGCGAACACCTGCTTCTGCAGGTCCGTCCCGTGCGCCATCAGCAGGTTGGCATTGCCCACCGTCAGCAAGCCGGCGCCTATGCTGACCGAGGCGGTCGCGAAGAACGCGCCGGCGGCGGCTTCGACGGTGTACGGCAGCTGCATGCCGCCGACCGCGTAGTCCTGTGCGGCGCTGAGCATGCCGGAGCCCGCATAGGCGTCCCAGGCGTCCTTGGTCGCCTGCGGCAGGATCACCTTCTCGCCGTCGAAGCGCGGCTCCTCGGTGTCGACCAGCCGGTTGAACGGCGCGTACTTCTCGCGTGCGATCCGCTCGCAGGTGTCCAGCACCGCATCGAAGGTCTCGCGCGAATGGTCGGCGAAGCGCTCGCGGCCGGCGAGCTGGTCGACCTTCAGCCAGTCGTACAGCAGGAAGTCGAGGGTGGGACGGAGGGAGGACATGGTGGTTCGGCGTCATCCCCGCGGGGCGGGGATCCAGGGCCTGCGCTTCGGATGCGGGCGCGCCCCGGACTCCCACCGTAGCCGACCCCGAAGCCGGGGACGGGAATGACGGTGCTGCTTACAGGACTTCGAACACCCCGGCTGCGCCCATGCCGCCGCCGATGCACATGGTCACGCAGACGCGCTTGGCCCCGCGACGCTTGCCCTCGATCAGCGCATGGCCGGTCAGGCGCTGGCCGGATACGCCGTAGGGGTGGCCCACCGCGATGGCGCCGCCGTTGACGTTGAGGCGGTCGGCCGGGATGCCCAGCTTGTCGCGGCAGTAGATCACCTGCACGGCGAACGCCTCGTTCAGTTCCCACAGGTCGATGTCCTCGACCTTCAGGCCCAGGTTCTTCAGCACCTTGGGCACGGCGAACACCGGGCCGATGCCCATCTCGTCGGGCTCGCAGCCGGCGACGGCGAAGCCGAGGAAGCGGCCGATCGGCTTGAGGTTGTGCCTGGACGCATAGCCTTCGCCGACCACCACGCAGGCACCGGCCCCGTCGGAGAACTGGCTGGCATTGCCGGCCGCGATCACGCCGCCGGGCAGCGCCGGCTTGATGCCGCTGATGCCTTCCTTGGTCGTGCCCTCGCGCAGGCCTTCGTCCTTGCCGACCGTGACCTCCTTGGTGCGCAGGCCCATCACCGGGTCGGCGACGCCCGCCTTGACGGTGATGGGCGCGATCTCGTCCTCGAACCTGCCGGCGGCCTGGGCCGCGCAGGCCTTCTGCTGGCTGGCGGCGCCGTATTCGTCCATGGCATCGCGGCCGATGCCGTAGCGCTTGGCGACCTGCTCGGCGGTCTGCAGCATGGACCAGTAGATCTCGGGCTTCTTCTGCTCCAGGTCCGGGTCCTTGATCATGTGCAGGTTCATCTCCTGCTGCACGCAGGAGATGCTCTCCACGCCGCCGGCGACGTACACCTCGCCCTCGCCGGCGATGACGCGCTGGCTGGCCATGGCGATGGTCTGCAGGCCCGAGGAGCAGAAGCGGTTGATGGTCATGCCCGACACCGTGATCGGCAGGTCGGCCATCAGCGCGATCTGGCGCGCGATGTTGGAGCCGGTGGCGCCTTCGGGGTTGGCACAGCCCATGAGCACGTCCTCCACGGCGCCGGGCTCGATGCCGGCGCGCTGGACTGCGTGCCTGACCACGTGGCCGCCGAGCGTGGCGCCGTGCGTCATGTTGAAGGCGCCCTTCCAGCTCTTGGTCAGGGGCGTGCGGGCGGTGGAGACGATGACGGCTTGGGTCATGGGTGTTGCCTTTCTTGCGGTGTTCCGGTTGTCAGGGCGCCGGCGAGTTGAGGTTGCGCAGCAGCTGGTGGTAGAAGCGGACGAGCTCGCCCAGGTTGGCGACCGAGATGCGCTCGTTGGTGCCGTGCAGCCGGGGCAGGTCCTCCGGCTTCACGCGGATCGGTGAGAAGCGGTAGATGTTGTCGGTCAGGCCGGTGAAGTGGCGCGAATCCGAGCCGGCCACGTACAGCGCCGGCGTGACCAGCACGTCGGGATGCAGCGAGCGCAAGGTGCGGTTGAGCAGCTGATACGAAGGTGCCGCCGTCGGCGAAATGCCGGTCGGGTCGGACCCGCCGGGGATCTCGGCCAGTTCGAAGCCCTCCCCCACCTGCTCGCGCACGTGCTGCAGCACGCTCTGGCGGGTCTCGCCCGGCATGATGCGGAAGTTCACCACCGCCTGCGCCGCTTCCGGGATGACGTTGTCCTTGTTGCCGGCCTGGAGGATGGTGAGTGCCGTGGTCGTGCGCAGCATCGCATCGGTGCTGCCGGCCTTCTCCAGCTGGCCCTGCACGACGGGACCGAACAGCCACAGGTTGGACAGCGCCACGCGCTGCAGGCCCGACATTTCCGGCGCGATCGTCTCGAACATCTCGCGCGCGACGCCTCGGATGCCGGCGGGCAGCTGCTCGTCGTCGAGCCGGCGC
>Ga0196972_1000195_pt1 | contig 45704 bp, 35 predicted proteins | sample S1v_2013CmetaG_FD_148618 | JGI IMG/M metagenome (GOLD analysis project Ga0196972, IMG submission 148618) | Soil microbial communities from Anza Borrego desert, Southern California, United States - S1+v_20-13C | ecosystem: Environmental > Terrestrial > Soil > Desert | place: USA: California...
TTCCGGATATCGGTGCCTCCCTGCTGATTGGGGTCACCAGGAGGCTGGGAACGATTCACCGCGTAAACATGATTGGTGTATGGCTTCCAGTTACCCAATAATCCTCTGTAATAAGGGTTGAGCGTTAGATCCGGATCATAATGACAGAATAAAGTGGAATCATAATAGACTTTGTCAATGGGTACCTTCCATAGATCGCGGAAAACCACCGCTTTTGCATCCAGTATTTTTTTACCTGCGTCAATAGAGAGTGTATTATTTGCTCTCGGATCATACATGGAAATTATGCTTCCGGCTGATGCTGTCAAATGATTCCGTCTTCCAGAGCGAACGACCTGGTAAGTATCGTTTTGCGAAATTGGTCTTCCATGTTTGTCAATTAAGCTGATCGGGTTAGTTCCCACCTTCATTACCCATCCCCGGACATTGTAGTTTAAACTGATTAATTCATCACCGGGAAATAGGTAATTGCTATAAGCCCCAATGTTGCCATTAGCTCCAATGGACATATCTACTAATACCCCTAGATTTTTATACGCAGCTCCCATTCCTTCATAGGCTGTTACCATATGGGCAGGATAGCTGAAAGAATAAATATTTTTATCGTGTTCAGTTTGTGTCCTGGTAAGGAGTACTTCACCCGTTTGCGGATCCCATAAAAGGTTTTCCGCTTCAATGGTAGAGCCATTTTGCATGGTCCTGGTCTTCCGCAGGATAGAATACTTATTAATCACCTTTACTGCCGAAATAGAATTATAAGTGTTCCTCGTCACACTTTCATTATAATTAATTCCTGCATAAGGTATGTACAGTGGAAAAACAAAGGGAATGATGAAGCCACCCAGGTAGCCGCCAATACTCGTACCAATGCTTTCATTCCTGCTCTCCCTTACATCCGTGATAAACTCCACATCCATTCCGATGGTCTTAGGTTGTATCGTACCATCTGGTTGCAAAACGTCAACTTCATTCTCCAGTTCTTTAAATTGAGCATTCTGGTCCTTTACCTCGTAAAAATATTCAGATGTGGATATTGGGTCTCCTGCCTTATTATACACCCTTACTGCCTTAGGCTTTCCGTGCATATCATTCAGCTCAATCTTAAAACCCTGCGATGTCGCCACACGATTGATGGAAGTTGCGCTAAATAAGCGAAGGACCAGGCTATTTTCATAGTTCGTCTGGTCAAGTGTAAGGTTATCAACTATCGTAGGAAAGTCCCGTGCGGTATAAAATTCATTTTCGATATGCCCTGTATGTTTGACTAGCGGCCCTCCGCTTGCATAGTCATTTCCAAAAGAGGTTACCGTCACTTTTGAATAACCCACATTGGCCGCAGGAAAGTATGATTCGCAATAGGGTTTCTCAATATAATGATAGCGGTCGCTACTCCAATGTACGGTTTCAGTAAATGAAACAGGCTCGTGAAAAGGGTTTTCTTCATTTCCAATTTGCGGCTCATAGGCTGCTACTCCCGAAGAGGATAAAAAATCGCCATTTTCATCTTTAATACTATACTCGTATAGCTGCCCATACTTAGAAGTAGCCGAGCCTGAAATGCCCGTCATTTCATTCCATTGATCAGATATCTCCACTTTTTTAACGCGTGAGCCTCCTCCCAGTTTGCGTTGACTGGGATTGTACAAGCGTACCATGCTCTTAGCCGGATTAAACCTGCTTGCATAATTCCTGTTAATAGCTCGGCTTTCAAAAGGCTGCGTTAGTTCTCTTAGATTGCCGATGGCTGTTACAATTGATTTGATAGCGGCTATTCCATCACCTACATCGGAATTATCATAATTATCGTAAGCATATTGTGGAAGGTCTGTCCTTAGCATTTGCCAAGCAGCCCTGGCTACCGGGTTGTATCCCCCAATCTTCTTTACACCTATGTATGCAGTTTTACCGTCACCGGAAATAGAAGTCTGGGCCATATCCAGTTGCGCATACCCATAAACATACTCATAGTGCGATTGAAAGTCAAGGTCCACATTCATTTTGTAGAACATTTTATCCATGAAAGCGCCGTCAGCCCCCTTCAGATATAAGTTCTTAAATTCTGTAACGTTAGAAACTGCCCGGGGAAGTTCCACAACAATTTTGTTGCTGGCCGGCAGTCCATAAAACTGATTTATAGTTTGGATCCCTTTAACGAAACACATTTGCATCGCGCGTTTGTTTTGAACAAATGCATAATCGTCACTTTCGTACTCGATAGAAATTATCCCGCCGGTAGGAGTGGTAATTTTTGTCAATTGCCATTTTGAAGCGAACAGATCTGATAATTCCCTGTCGCTATAGGAGGTGTTTTCATCTTCCTGGATGGAATACGGAAACTCTGAATTATTGAATAGCCTGTTATTGGAGTTACCTATATTATTGTAAAAACTTTTTTTGTAAGTACCCCACCTGTCAGATTGCCGCTCAAAATAACGATCCTTAAAATCATCATCTGAAGAAACCGGAATGGGTAAGTTCGGGATGGTTGCGCTGCTAATTGGACGCAGGTCATACTCAAAATCGTAGGGATTAAATTCTCCCCGGGTACTGGTGCCAAAAGTGAAGTATACTTTTTTTAAGGTCAGCTTACCCTTTGCAAAGTTCACGTTGGCCGGGTCATTTAAAGGAACGGTGGCTCCCATTTTATTGACGGGGTTCCCGGTATTATTTGTAACCTCGGGATACAATGAATAATCATATTCAAAATGGACTACCTTAATGGGAACCGCGCCCGACCCATTTTTAATAAAATCGGCAAGTGAATACAATTTTATCCTATCCAGTTTCTTGAGCCTGACGCCAGTATTCATTCCTCCATTGCTACCCAGCACGCCCAATCCATCTTCACGGTCGCTTTTCTCGAAGATGGCGATCATTGTTTTGCTTTTGACAGTATCCAGGTACCAAATCTCCTTCTCCCCATAGACATAGCTCGCTTTATCATCTTTAGGATCACTGTCAAAACCTTCATTATAATTTGCCGTCATTGAAGCAAAGGGCGCCCGCCACTTGAAAGCTGATTGCAATTTTGAATACCGGAATTTCACAGCTGTTCCAAGGTCATCATCAGAAATGCCATCGCCCGTCATATCCTGGTAGTCGGGAGAAAGTATACCCGTTAACAAAAAGGAGGTGGGATAGGCGGGGGTTATTTCTTTTGAAAATAAGTTGTCCCGCCCTTTATTATTTGCCCGGCTCGCGTCATTTGCACTATATGTGATTAACCCTGTTCTCTTAGCTACTTCATAATTACCGGGCCTTGCAACCGAAAAACTCACTTCTTCCTGGGTAATATTGTAAACGGGAATGCCATACACCATTCGCTTACCTTCATTATCCGTTATCGTGACTTCTGAAAAATGATGGTCTTTGCGGTGATTTAAAATTCTCGATTCGTCATTTATTTTCTTATCCAATGCATACTTTGTGGCCTGTTGAGCGGTTAGATAACTAAAAGGATAAATACGACTTTCCCTTTCTTCTTTCTTTATTTGGGCGGGTATAGCGGTCACACCAACTCTGTCCTTAAAGGATTCAAAGGATTTTGCATTGGAACTTTGATGCTGACGGTCGTTAATTACTACCTTCTTGACGTCAGTTCCACCAAACTCCTGGTAAAAACCCATATCCGCGACGGTACGTTCGCCCACTTGTTTAAAATATACCGGCTCATCGTCTGGATCCAAATTATCAAAATCGGCTTCGCCTTTATTTAGGTAAAGGTTATTTGCTACCCATTTACCGGATATAGCTTCACCATTCGTTAAATCAGCCCTGCCACCGACCTGGTAGAGGTTGCCCGCTCCAATTGTAATACCCAGGGTGGTATTAGAAGAGAGATTATTGTGCATCCGGTCAAAAACGATATAATTTCCTCCAAAATGTGGCCTGAATTGTTGCGACCCTGTTTGGCCAGTTGCCATCCAGAAATCATTTGTTGCAACTGGTATGGGGATAGATGGAGAGCTCGTTAAAAAAACACCATCCTTTTCCCTGTTAAAATCAATAAGGGCATTTTCATTTTCTCTTCCTTTAAGGTAATTAAGGTACCCGAAAGCTGGTACAATTGCTTTAGGCTCTAATATTTTCTCTTTGTATGTATAGCCAGCGCCGCCAGCACCCAGGTAAGCTGCAAAAACGGAAGGTCCTAAATCGAAACTAAAAGTAAATCCCGTATTGGAAGTTTTATGCATGATTGCAGGAGTGTGGGACTGACCAAAATAACGAGTGGCAGTCGTTCCAATGGTAGACGTCATCAGATCATCATTGGAGTTTTTATACTGGGCAGTAGTAGAAAATGAACCACTCAGAGAAACATCTTTCAATCCTGCTCTCGAATTATAAGTAAATCCACCTGAAAGTCCCACACTTCCGTATACATCTCTACTAAAATCCATCTGCTTACTAATAGAAAGCGATGGGCTAAAATCAACGCCCTCGCGAGTATCTGAATTTACATCAAGACCCAAACCAATAGTTAAAGGCGTTTTTAAATTCTCACCAAGACTGAAACCCAAACCTGCACCGACAGAGGCGCCAATACCATAATAATTATCCTTGTAAACATTAAGTTTAAACGTTGCACCAAGTTTCGCCTGCTCCCAGGCAAATAGTGTGGGCTTTAGTACGATCTGCCCGCCAACCTTTTTGAATTCTTTTTTTGAATATTCCTTTTGAATAAAATCACCCTTCGTACCATCAAATTCATCTGGCAGTCCGCGTAGGTTGCGGTTCAGTGCACCTGGATTCAAGGTCCATCCTGTTCCAACCCAACTCGCTTCCTCATCCATGGATGTCCCTGATTGATAAGAAAGGTTTATAGGATAACCTCCTACATCAAGTAATGGAATATTGTATTTCATATCCCCACTAAACAAATCCACCAGATCACTTGCTCCAGCTGGCTCAAACTTTTGCATCTCCGGTTGCGCGGGTCCACTGGTGAGAGCGTAACTCACAGTTGGTAAAAGCAATTCCAACGAGAATATGAGCAGAAAAAAAGCGGCGACTATTCTTCTTCGTCCGTGATTTCGCATAATAATCTTTATTTTTTAGTTTGCTGGTGTTAGTTTCTGTGTGCCCCAATTTCCATAAGAGTCCTTATATACCAATGATTCAAGTCGTTGGTTCCTTTCATGTTCAAATACCAGTATCCCTTCTTTCCTGTGCCGCTCAAGCGTTACCTTAGGATGAAAAAACACGGGCTGCATAGAATCTGTTCCGCTGATACCTACCCAATCTTTCTGCATGTCAAATTGGAAATACTTACCCTGCTCTATATCTCTGCCATCAGTTGCCGGCAATAGTGCAGCACTGTCAATGAACCCCACCAGCAAGCAAGTGTAATTAGAAAGCGAAGAATTTGGATCATTTCTCATTACGTTGTGACATGAAATAGTATCGATATATATCATCCCTCCCCGATTATTGTTCACCTGCGCCCAATGCTGTTCACTTACTTTTACTTCTGTTTTATTGTTGCAGCCAGCCAAAATGATTAAAGCCAGATTAAAAACAAAACACATTTTCAATCGAAGCATTTTATAAACTTCTTGATTCATAGTAAACAAATCTCACTTCTAATGCAGGCTCGTTAAAGGGAAAAACCTTTAACAGGTATTGCCTGCCATTTTCCAGGTCAAGGTCTCTTAAATCCAGGTCCACATTATTAATCCCCCTGGTCAAATTAATTTCAGGTAAATTTTTAAGGCTTTTTCCACCCGCCGAAATATCTGTAATATCATACTTCAACAGTTTAGTATTATAGTCATTCCTGAAAGAAAAACGCATATAACCATTGGCGATGTAATAATTTCCATTCACCATTAATTTCAATTCGCGATAACTATCAACAGGTATGGGCGCCAGTTCTTCCTTGCATTTTATGGTAAACTCCCAGATCTCTGACTTTGAGATGATCGTTGCCTGCTCGTGAGCTATTACCTGCCACACATAGGTATGCCCTTCCTTTAATTCAGGGTTTATGGAGGGATAGGCGATGGTTGTGGAAGAAATATTATCCAGGAACAACAACGGAGTTTTTGTCAAGAGGTCTTCCACCGCACTGCTGCCTGTTTTCTCCGTTAATATTAACCTGAATCGCATTGATGAACTAAATGGTAATGGCGGCTGCCAGGAGAGCATCGGCCGTTTGTTACAAATAGTATCTTCATGTGCTGGATCCAAAAGAGTCAGCGGAACAAGCGGTTGTATTTCACCATCAAAACAATTCTCATACTCATCAAAAGAACCTTTATCCTGTGGCACAAAACGGAAACAAAATGAGTATTCGCCTGGTGAAATCCTTCTTGTTTGATTAGCAATGGAGCCGAGTGGATTAGAAGAAAATTTAAAAGCGCTGTTGCTATACAATACCCTGGAAAAATTGGTGGTGCCCGGATTAAGAACAAAGAAAGGCGTCATTACATTTACGACCAACGCACCTGATAAATTATCCTTCACGGTTATAAAAACCTGGCCGGAAATTTTTTCACTCCCTACGTACTGGATCTGAAAGGAGCCCAATCCATCTATGCTGCGACCATAAATTTCAGGAACAAAAAAGAAATTAACCTGGCCACGGGCGCCTAAGATCAGCGCCAGCAAACCTATTAACAACGAGCAAATTTTCTTCATAAGCCAGGTTTAGAATCGATAATTGATTGAAGACGTTATAAATGCCTGCTCTGAAAGTTCTTTCCTTTTTACCTGCACCGCCTTTCGCAATGAAATATCCAGAGCAACTTCTATCTTTTTTAAAACAGTTGCACTTATTTGTTGCGCAATCCCCAATTGCCTGTTCCACCCCGAATTAGAATAATACCCAATGCCGGTACTAAAACGACACATGCTACCAACCTGGTAAGCATATGCTAGTTCCGTATTGAAATAGGAAGTATTAAAGTAATAATCACTGCTGTTTGATTGATTCATCATTAATGTAAGCGTAACTAGGTTCTTCTTCAGTAGTAAAGATGAGGAGTGCGTCAGAAGCCATGTTTGACTTACATATTTCTCGCCATTAATCATTGGCATATCAAAAGTCTGCCGATTAACGCTGGCATAGTTTATTAACCTGTTACCGAATAAGCGAAAATTATAATTAGCACTTCCCTGAAGGCCTAAACTGTAACCATTAATTTTAGGCGTAAGAGTACTATTGTTAAACCCATATGTATTATGACGCAATGTAAGTGCAAACCGGTTATTTCTTTTTAGGCGGTAGCCCAATTGCATGAAATTGGAAAAATTGTTGTAGGTGAATGTTTTGGCAGGATCAAAATATTGATGCCTGTAGTCGGCCTTATAACGAATGTTTAGCTTACTTCTCAAAAACTTTCGTCCAAGTGAAACTCCAATTCGTGTTTCACCCCTCCTTACAAACACGCTTCCAGGATTGCTGTAACCCAACCCCGCCTTCTTAAGCGTAACCTGGACGTTTGTGGCAGAAATCTCTCCTTCATAGAAAATGGAAGCTGCGTAATTAGAAGTACCCTGGCCTCCCAATAAATCTTTATTAGAATTGATTGTAGTTACGCTGCTATCTTCATTCAGGTTTTTTCCGTATGAGCCAAAGGATTTGGAAATATCCACCTCCAGTTTATGTTTTGGAGATATTGCAACGGATGATTGCCACGTAATAACTGCATCGCGCCTAGAAGGTGTAGCGGCATAGGCTGATTGCAATAAAGAAGGATCATTATTGACCAAATCCCGATTAATGTTAAAATCAAAGAAGTTTACTGATAACGACTGCTGAAAACTACTTTTCCATCCAGTGCCTATTTTCATACCTATGAGACTGGAGTATTCATTAGACACAAAGCCAGTTAGCCCTGCCTGAAGCCATTGGTTTATATTTCCTGAGCCAGTTCCCGCGATGATACCAGCCGAGGAATGCTTTCCCGTGTATTCAGTGTTAACGCCTTTATTCATCACACTTTCAATATTAAGTTGGCCTGCAGAAACAGGAGAGGTTCCCAGATCGAGCTTTGTTACATTTAAAAACAGCCGTTGAATTCCGGAAATATTACTTTGCTTTTTTATCACTTCTGCCAGATTACCTGGTTTATCGAGAAAGGAACTATAGTTAGCGGATGTAAATGGAAGATGGTTTTTAAGCTCCTGAACCAAAGGATTGGTATCGTACTTCGATTTCCAACTTTTAACTTTATCAAATATTTTTTCCAGCGCTTCAAGCTTCTTAATTCTGCCCAGGGCACTTTTCTGCAATGAATCTATGTGCAACTTATTAAACCCGGAACCGGCAAATAATTGTTGTTGCAAGTCAGAGCCTGTACGAAAGTCACCTGTAACTTTTTCATTTAATAAAACTGCGCGCAGGCTCGCCATGTCAGTTGCCTCCAGGTCTGTAATATTGGCCGGAAGGTCAAGGACGGTTTGAAATTCAGATTCATACTGCTCTTTTACCTTTGATATCTCACTCTTCAATACATTTTCATATTGCCCCCTGACTTTGCTAATTTTCCCCAATAGATTTGCAAGAACAGTTTCAGGTTTTATTTTATTAAGTGTTTTATCCTTAAGGGCTCGAAGGTATTGCTCATGGTCAAAGATGAATTTAGGAAATTTACTAATAGGTGTTTGATAATTGATTACCATGTCGCTTCCTGCTATCCTCATCTCAAACGGCATATTCGCAATGGAAAGTTGAACTCCCAAATCATACCCCGCCATTCCCCGAAGGTTCCGCATGGTTCCGAACGGATCATTTACATACAAATAATTTATATCAGCATGAATGGAATTAATAGCGAAAAATGATGATGGGCCTTTGAATAGGCTGGTTACCGGGTTGAATAACATCACCTTTTCCCTTACCGGCAAAATGAGTTCCTGCGATGTTGACAATTCAATAAGTGAACTGGCTTGCTGCTTAATTTCGCTGATAGGGGAGTGTGCTGCTACCTGGAACATTGAATCGACAATATTTAAAGGCTTTGCAACTTCCTGGGATATCACGCCTTTCATGCAGGTTGAGCCAACCAGCAAACAACTGATATAGATTACTGAACTCCGCCTCATTGAAAAAGTATTATTGGTTATGACTTTCCAGCTTTTTTTTCAATTCAAGGTTCTCTTCTGAAAGCTTATCAACACGCTTGTTGATTTCAATAACATAAAGTGTAAGTTCCTCTATCTTTTTAAGGAGCAACGCCTGGTTATCACCAAGGTCAAGGCCGTTTTCTTCAACCTCTTTTGCTGATGGTATTTCCGGAAGGCGGCTAAACTCTTTAATAAATTCTTCAAGTTCTTTTAATGTGCGTAACTTATACCGAGGTGAAAACACATAATCCGGCCATGCGAGTTGATCCACTTTAACCTTCCTTGTACGAATGCCACTCTCCACGAAAAGTTTAAAATTATTATCGGCCATACTGATCGTACCAATTCCAACTTTGCCAAAGAAAAAACCACTACCATTCACATGAAGCTTATGTCCATTATCGGTGGCGGTTCCAATCAGGAAGTTACCAGAAGTATTCAACCTTGCACCTTCTGTATGCGAGTTAGATGCGGTGCTATACAGAAAAGTAAGATTACCAGTACCATTAGCATTTCCAATCCCACTCAGTAATTCAGCGCTTCCTCCCATGAACAATAGATTTTTAGAGGCGGCATCCAGGGAAAGCCCGCGAGCTCCATTATTTATTCGAAACCTGATTGAACTGACGTTCTTGCCTGACATCATTTCAATACCATCCGTGGAACTGGTAGACAGGAACTGAGCAAATGTTCCATTTACCCGCCAGGTACCACCATAAGTACCACCAAACACCAGGTCAGTAGTTTTTATCGTTCCCGTCACATCAAGTTTCTGAGAGGGAGAAGTATTGCCTATTCCAACATTTCCTGTATTGCTATTGTAGATGTTTGTGCCGGAAATCGTCCATTGAGAGAATGAAGAAGCAGAAAACAGACAAATAAAAATGGTTGACAGCAATATTATTGCGTGCAGTTGGCTTGGTTTCATGATCTATTATTTATTATTTACAACGTTTTGCTATTGTTGAAACAGCATCATGCTCTGGAACCCACCCCTTATTGCTTATTCATCTTACTAAGGGAAAGCACGGTTCATTTGTTCTCCACAATGGCTGGAAAACCAAAATAATAGTAGTTGCTACGAAAAAAAATAAATCAGAGCGAGAAAGGAAAAAAAATAACGCTTCAGAGAAAACTAAACGATTCAAACATTCACAAAACAATTATACAACTAAACCCAATTCAAAAAAAATATTTTTTTATACTGGTTTTATAATGGCCTTAAAAGAATTTTTCTTATTCGACAAAAAGGAAATAGATCATACAGGATTATACGGGCTACTTAAGAAATATGAGTACTTAATTGATCTATATTTAATAGAGCAAAGATGTTTACCGAATTAGTTCTTCAATAGGTTAAAAAAGCATGGCGACTTAATGCCACAAATTTCGTTTCAAGTGGCGCTTCCAAATTCCATATAAACTATTTCTTCGCAGAACCAACAATCCCAATTCCCACCGTATGCAGTTCGCGAAACTTATATAAAACATCGTCCAGCCGATTCGTGGGTATTCCTAACCTCATTCTGCAAAATAATTGCATTTCCTGTTGAATGATCGTACAATTATACTGTTTCACAATGATCATCACATCATTCATCATGGTATAATCAAATTCCACTTCATATTCCACCTCCACTGCCTTCTGCGTGATGGGTGTAACCTGCAGCGCGAGAGAAGCTGCAGTCTTATAGGCATTGATAAGTCCTGGTACCCCGAGTAGTGTTCCTCCGAAGTACCGAACCACTATTACGAGTACATTGGTGAGTTGCTTGCTATCTATTTGTCCAAGTATGGGCCTGCCCGCAGAACCTGAAGGCTCACCATCATCTGCCACCCTGAAATTATTTCCATCCAAACCAAGGCGGTAAGCAAAACAATGATGGGTAGCTTTTGGATGCTCTTTTTTCACCTCTCCCAACCGCTCCTTAAACTGGTTTACATCCTTAATGGGAAATGCATACGCTATGAATTTACTACCACGGTCGCGGTACTCTGCCGTTGACGGCTGCTCTATTGTGTAATAAAAATCGTTCATTCGGTGGCGAAGATATTGGGTTTCCCGCTGACAGGTGTTCGATGAACGATGGTCAATGAGCGAAGTTCGAGGAGAGATGACCTATGGTGGTTGTCAGATGGCTGTACTATTGCCGGCTACGTTAATTCCCCTACATTTGAGGCAGAACATCCACCACCATGCCCAAAATTATGGAAGAGCGGGTAGGCAGAACAGCCGAATTGCCACTAACTGCACAGGACCTGAGAAACCTGAAAGATAAGCGTAACAGGCAGATCATTCTTATTGCTCCTGCTTTTATCGCACTATTGTTAATCTGCATTTACCTGTGGATATCAGGCCCGGGAGCAGTTAACAATAGACGCTATCATGACCTAATCGATGACGAGGAGAAAATAGCCCAATATGAGAGGGTTCTTCCTTATGTTCTCCTATTCGCAGTACTTATGATCTCCATTTATTTCACCCGTATTTTTTTCCAGGCGATTTATCCTTTGATGAAGGACATTAGATCTAACACTAAAAAGCTTTATTATTATTGTCCGGCCAAGACCTGCATGCCTTACTTTAATAAATTCTATATCTCTACTCCTATCTTCAAAAAGCAACAGGTGGAGATCACGAGACCTGATTTCGAATCATTAGAAGACAACCAGGAACTCTGTGTGGAAGTGGCTCCCGCCTCTTGCATGATCCTCCGCGTTACTCATGATGACAGGTCGATTGACTATCATTGACGTTAACTCATATTCCGGTAAATACCAATTCGGTCTGAACCCGACACGTCATTTTTTATCAACAATGCTTTACCTAAACTCGGAGCTGGAATTCCAGTTTCGATCATCAAATTCTCATTCTTCAAAATTCGGGCTTCATCCCACAGGCCTTCATCAATGAACGAGCGCAGCAAAGTTGCCCCTCCTTCAATGAGCACACTTTGGATGGATCGACTGTGAAGTGAATGCATGATCTGTTGCAACAAGTCATTTCCCGAATCTACTTTGATAAAGGAACGGTGATCATCCGGCTCTTCATTTTTTACATTGTTGAATACGAGGGTTTGTGTGCTGCCATCGAATAACCTCAATGATTTGGGCAGTCGCAGGTTCAAATCGAGTACGAGTCGGTGAGGGGAATGGCCGTACCAATGCCGGTTTGTCAATTGCGGATCGTCCATCAGTGCGGTGTTTGTCCCTACCATTATGGCTGCTTCTTCGCTTCTCCATTTGTGGACTAGCCGATTAGTGATTTCATTCGTGATGTGTAATCTTGAACCAGTAGCATAACCAATCATCCCATTTCCCGTTTCGGCCCATTTCAAAATGACGTATGGACGTTGTTTTTGATGGAAAGTAAAGAAGCGCCTGTTCAACTCGAGGCATTCATTTTCCATTACGCCGACTATCACCTGCGTTCCCGCTTGTTGGAGAAGGGAAATACCTTTACCATTTACCTGGTGAAAAGGATCAGGGCACCCAATTACAACTGAAGGAATATGGTGAGCGATGATAAGGTCAGTACAGGGTGGGGTTTTACCGTGGTGGGCGCAAGGCTCGAGAGACACATACAAGGTTGAATTCCTTATTAACTCACCATTACCCTTTCTAATCGCATCTTGCACCGCATTCACTTCCGCATGGGCCTGGCCACATTGTTCATGAAAACCTTCACCTATAATGCGACCTTCATGCACAAGCGCCGCACCTACCATGGGATTGGGTGCCACCTGGCCCGTTCCGAGGAAAGCGAGTTGAAGACAGCGTTGCATGAATGAGACGTGAGGCATGGTGCAAAGATAATCTTCGCTTTTTACAGGCTAAGATTGCAACTCTGAGGGGGGCTTATGGTGGAGATGGTAAATATTCTGCCGGGGGCTCAATGAATTTCATCAGGCATCTATGGAAAAACGGCGACTACAGCATGAAAACATTCAAATTTTTTCCATACTATTTTTTGCAAAAACTTTAGATCTCTTGAATTAACCGTGGATATCATAAGATGAGCCGCTTTGAGAATAATGCCCGGTTGAAAGTGCAGGTTACCTGATTACATATTCCATCACTGTGAGGTCGTTTCCAGAAGAGGATAGGAAGGAAGGTCATAAGATTACGAATTCAGTGAATTTGCCTAAATGTTTAGTTAAGGTAATTGACTGTATTAAAACTTTTGGGAATGTAGCGATCGGAAAGAAATACGGAAAGAGGAAAATGTAAGTGTTTAAAAATTCTGGCTGGCGATTCAAGGCTACCATTTTCTGCCCCCCCGCGGGGCCCTCCCTCCCCCGCCTTCCAACCTTCCGTTTTTCTGCCATGGCAATGACCGTCCTGGACGCTTTCAGCGTCTTTTTTTTTACTCCACACCCTCCCTCTGCCCGGCAACCGGTTGTTCAGCTAATTTTTTGTTCTCTCACCAACGGAGCTCCAGATGATCGATCAAAACACAAATCTCCTTTATGAAAAACCCGGAACCATGGGAAAAAAACAATTTCTTGCGTTTTTTTCAACGTGGAATTCCAAAAAACCGTAAGACCTACCCGCCAATGCACACCAGGCTATAGAAATAGTAACCGCGTTTTCGAATAACGATTGGGAATGTGAAATTTGGGGAAGATCCGGATTTTTCCAGTTTTGCCAAATGAGCGGCATCGTAAACCTGTACCGGTTGTGTTACTTTTGTAAGATGGATTTTATCAGGGCAGAGAACCATTTGCGCGAATCATTGATGCAGATTTTCGGGGAGGGTGAAGCAGCAACCATGGCCGATTGGGTATTGGAATACCTGGCAGGCTCGAAGCGCAACGAACGAATTTCTAAGAATAAACTACTATCTGTTGAACAGTCTGAAATGCTGGATAGCATCTCTCGTCGGTTATTGCGTCATGAACCACTTCAATACATACTCAATGAAGCATGGTTTTGCGGAATGAAGTTCTACGTTGATGATTCCGTTCTGATCCCCCGCCCTGAGACAGAAGAGCTGGTCGAATGGATAGTTTCAAATTGTAAATTCCCAATTGATTCACTAAATATCCTGGATGTAGGCTCAGGCAGCGGATGTATAGCAATTGCACTTAAGCGCCGGCTAGGTAAGGCTGAGATCTGGGCCTGTGATGTGAGTGAAAAGGCATTGAACGTCGCAAAACGAAATGCGAAAAATCTGGGAGCTTCGATCAATTTCAGCCAACTTGATTTCCTGGATGAGAACGTACACTCGCAATTGCCATCATTTGACATCATCATTAGCAATCCACCATATATTCCCCTTAGTGAAAAAAGATCCATGCAAAAAAACGTGACCGATTTTGAACCCGCCCTTGCATTATTCGTTCCCGATGACGATGCACTGGTATTCTATCGCGCCATAGCCCACTTTTCCCAGGATCACCTGCACCCGGGCGGTGCCATCTATGTAGAAATCCATGAATCGCAGGAAGAGTCTGTTAAAAGAATATTTGAACAGTCAGCCTACGAGGTAGAATTGAAAAAAGATTTAAATGGTAAATTTCGAATGGTTAAAGCGTTTACCTTATAACCGTCTTCTGCCTTCTGTTTCCCGTATGATTTCTGCAGATGAAGACACCATCTGCCAGCAACAACTGAGTAACTTTATATCAAGCGTTCTAACGGAGAACTGCTTCATTATTTTACGTTAGCAACCACCCTCGCCCCTGACTTCTTCGACAGCCTCATAATTCTAAAAACCTCTCCATAATACGACGATGTATCAGCGTTAATGACAACGGTAGGTGTGTCAACCGTGGCGCGGTATTTTTCGATTTCCCGGATGAGTGCAGAGTCAATGAAAGAGCGTTCAATTTTATTGGAGCCAATATAAAATTGCTGCTCTTTATCGATTGATACCATTATATTTTGTTTTGCCTTGGTATCCTTTGTGCCACGGGGCAGGCCAACCTTAATTACGTTCGGGTTCGCCATGGTGGCAACAATGAGAAAGAACATCAACAGGATGAACAGGATGTCATTCAATGAATCCGTGAAAACCTCCGAAGCCTCATTATGTTTTTTCCTGAATTTCATCAGCGATAATAATTTTTATCCAATCGATTAACGGGTGGGTTCCTGCAATACATCGAGGAAGTCAGCTGAAGCGGCCTCCATTTTATTCGATGTCTTATCGATCTGCGTATTCAGGTAGCTATATCCAAGATATGCCATCAGGCCAATCACAAGCCCGGTTATTGAGGTAATGAGCTTTGTATAAATACCACCTGCAATCGTGCTTACCTCAAATTCATTGGATGTGGTAATCCCGGAGAATAATTGCATCAATCCCATCAGCGTACCCACGAAACCAAAAATAGGAGCAGCTTTCGAAACTACTGAAAGTATCCCCAAATTTTTCTCGAGTTTGTACATTTCCAGCTGACCCACATTGTCCATACTCTTCTCGATACTTTCAATGGGCTTGCCAATGCGCTGAATGCCTTTGTCTATGATGCGTGCTACCGGGTTGTTTGTATTTTTTGCGAAACTCCTTGCGGCCACCACATTGCCACTCACGATGTGATCGCGCACGATGTTCATGAAATTATTATCAATTTTGGATGCATTCCTGATGGCGATGGAACGCTCAGCAAAAACATACACTGCCATCAGCAACATCAATGCAAGCGGGATCATGATCCAGCCACCCATACTTAACAACTCGAAAAAACTAAGACTTCCATCTCCATTTGCATCTCCAGCCATCTGCCTTACTGCCTGGTTGAGGGAATCGACAATCTGTAAAAGGTCAAACATAGATATTCTTCTTTTGGTGCATAAAAGTAGCGCAAGCGGCTTAAATCCATCCTGTATTATTATCAACAGGTTCTGAATAACATGTCAATGAACGAAAAAAACAATGCCACGTTGTTTGAGGCATTGTTTTTTACAGTTATTTAACTATGTCGCTGGCAAATTGGAATGGAGAATTTGGAATTAGGAATTTGGCGGTTGGTAAAAATTCAAGGGCTGCTCTCCTGACTATAAGCCAGGGTACCTACGATTTTCTAGCAACCGCCAAATTCCCAACCCTAATATTCCAAATTCCATTTTCTTAAGTTGTTCCCGCCTGTTTCACCATCAACGCCTGTATCTGCTTCATAGTCCCTTCCATTCCATCAGGGCTGCCATCAAGGAAGATCACGTTGCCCTTGCCATATTCCGCGAAGTTCTTTACCGCTTCGGTCCACATACTGAAAAGAATCACATTCGTATCAAGGTTCGCCTGCTTCATTTGCTCTGCAGCTTCTGACATTCCTTTGGCCACCTCCTGGCGGAACAATGCTACACCCTGCCCACGCAACCTGGCAGCTTCCTTTTCAGCCTCCGCCGCTATCTTGGTAGCATTTCCATCCGCCTCTGCTGATTTGGTTTTTGTGATCAGCAATGCCTGTCCTTCATTTTCGGCCGCAGCCTTAAGGTTATTACTCGCCACCACCTTGCTCATTGAATCCAGGATCACTTTATCAAAGGTGATATCATTTATCTGCAGATCCTGCAGATGATATCCCCATTCCTCGAGGCTGTGATCTACTTCCACTTTTACATATTCAACGATCTCCCTGCGAAGACCGAGCACTTCTGCCTGTTTCTTCGTGGCAACAAATGAACGAATATTCCCTTCAATTGTCCGAACGAGTGCCTGCATTAAGTCGCGATCAGTTATGAACTTAAAAGCAACCTTTTTGATGGTTTCTTCATTTTCATTTTGCACAGAATACAACAACATACTTTTAAAATAAACATTCGCCTGGTCCTGTGTTACGGCCTGGAATTCCAGCTCTACTGAACGGTTTTGAATAGATATCCTCTTGAATATTTGTTCCAACAACGGAATTTTCATTCGAAGACCAGGCCGTACAACACGTTGGTATTTACCGAACATGGTAATCACGCCAATGTAACCCTGGTTAATAGTAATAAATGAACTGAATAAAATGATGAGCAACAATAGTAGCCACCAATAGGAAGAAAAGAATTGACCAATATCCATAGCTTGTAAATTTTCTGATTTCGCTAAAGTTACTTAACGCGGGGGCAAATGAAAAAGAATTTATTCACGGGTATAAATCAACACCTCCACTCTCCTGTTAGCCCGTCTTCCTGCAGGAGTTGAATTGGAAGCTATCGGCAGATCGTCTGCGTAACCGATTATGCGTAGTTTTTCCGAGGTAAGCCCCAGGCATTTACTCATTTCCATTGCAACAGCATTCGCCCGTTCACGGGATAATTGTTCATTTATGGCCCGGCTACCCGTACTATCAGTATGACCGGAAATTACAATTGAATCAATATCGTTTTTCTCAAGCGAATGGCAAATGCTATCCAATAAAATATAAAAGCCCTCTTCAAGGGATGCTTTACCAGTGGCAAAAAGAACATCAGGAAACAAGATCGTGTGAACGGTAGCAAAACTTGTTGGCGAAAGTTTCACTACAGGCGGATCGTTCCTGTATTCCCTGATCAAGCGTTGTAGAAACTGGTGCCGCTCATTCTGATCATAAATATCCTGGCGTGTGTTAGAAGCACCTGAACATAACTGTTCATCTGCATCCAAGGGAACAATCGACACTTCATCCAGATAAACAAAGAAACTATTCATCAATTCCAGATTCGTTGACCCTGTTATATCCTTTCTTGAAAAATTTGCAATAGCGATAAACGACTCTGTGCCGTTAGCGGTATAGGCCATCGAAACTTTCTGCCAGCTGCTGTCATTTGTAAATGAGCCGCTAAGGGGTTTAGCGAATAAGCTGGGAATAATGTGCTGTATTTTTCTTTTGTCGTAAAGCGGGTCGTGTGAAGTGAAAAGTACTCCTACACTATCCAATATCTGATGTGGTGATTTGACGTAAAACTCTACTCTATACTGGTGGCCGCGCCGTAGCCCGCAAAGCAATTTGCTCCTGATGAACGTGCGATGAAACGGTTTTGCAGAATGTCCCGCTTCGATAGCCAGGCATCGCTCCCCTGCGTAGGATCTGTTTGCGTCCCTAAAGTAATTATTGAAGTTTGTGGAATTGCTTATCCAGGCTTCTGGTGCACACTCCACCTTGTATTCACTACAGGTATTCTCCTCCTCGAAACCGCCGTTTACCAATAAATTCTGACCAATTACCAGGATAGGAAAAAAAACACTGGCAAAAATTAATATGGTCTGGAAAATTTTCATTAATTGACCAATTATACGGAGCATGCGCGTACCAACAAACAGACTAATCGACTAATTGTCTGATTGTCTAATTTCCTATCGTCTAATTCGCCCAAATCCCCACCAAATTAACCATCGTCTCTACCGCCTTATTCATATCCTGCACACTCACGAATTCTAATTTGGAATGTATTGCCTGTTCGCCCGCGAAGAGGTTTGGACAAGGCAGACCCATGAAAGAAAGCCGGCTCCCGTCAGTCCCACCACGTATGCTTTCCATCTTTACCGTGAGACCTGCCTGTTCTATAGCCCGCCTGGCATTTTCTACAACGGCTGGGTGAAGATCAAGTATTTCTTTCATGTTACGGTATTGTTCCGTAACATGAAATTCGAACGAGGCTTTTGGATGGGTGCGCACCGTCTCGGCTACCATCGTGCGAAGAAAATCTTCTTTTTTCTTAAGACCGCTTGTTTCAAAATCACGTATGATGAATTCGATTTCACATCTTTCGGCCACACCTTCAATCCTCACCGGATGGATAAATCCTCTCCTGCCTTCTGTCGATTCTGGCGAAAGCCTGTCTTTTGGTAATGCATCCAGAATATGTCCGGCAATCTTCATTGCGTTTACCATTTTATCTTTTGCATAGCCGGGATGAGAAATCACGCCGTTGATAATCACCTTTGCTCCATCGGCGCTAAATGTCTCGTCTTCCAATGAACCTGCCTCTCCGCCATCTAATGTATAGGCATATTCAGCGCCCAGTTTTTCCAGGTCAACCTTTGCTGTACCTCTTCCAATTTCTTCATCGGGAGTAAATAATAATTTTATTGTACCGTGTTTTACATCTTTATTCTTAACAAGAAAATTGGCGAGATCCATGATCTCTGCAACGCCTGCTTTATCATCTGCGCCTAACAGCGTGAGACCTGACGCGGTAATGATGTCATTGCCAAGCTGGGTTTGCAGGTAGGGATACTCACTGAGTCGTAGTACCTGTGTTGGATCATCCGGTAATATAATATCATTGCCCTGGTAGTTGCGATGCAGGATGGGTTTTACATTGGTTCCACTGCAGTCAGGAGCTGTGTCAACATGCGCGCAGAAACAAATTACAGGGACGTTTTTTTCAATGTTAGACGGAAGGGTGGCATACACGTAGCCGAATTCATCCATGTGCGCATCAGAAATACCAATCTCCTTTAACTCCTGCACAAGCAACTTTCCCAGTTCCTTCTGTTTCTGGGTGGAAGGATAGGTATTGGATTGCGGATCACTCTGGGTATCTATCTGCACATATCGCATGAAACGCTCAGCCGCGGTAAACTTATAATTAGCTAACATATTTTCAATTTGGGGCATCGAATATACGACATATTAATTGGGCAGGTGTTATTAGCCAATTAGTCAACTGGTCAATTAGTCAATCAGCGCACTTGAACTTCTCACCTTTTCTTTCTTGCATTATAAAGATTTTGTTACTACCTTTTACAGCAACCAAACTAACTGTTATGAAAAAATGGATCATCGGTTCCATTGTAGGAGCCATCCTGGTGTTTCTGTGGCAATTCCTGTCATGGACCATGTTGGGTATTCACAATGGTGAATCAAAGTATACGTCTAACCAGGACGCCATCATGTCTCATTTATCTGCCCATCTGAAAGAAGATGGAATGTATATGTTACCTGGTTTGCCACCTGGCACTTCCAGAGAGCAGCATGAGGAGTATTATAAGCAAATGGAGGGAAAACCATTCGCTACCATTACTTACAGGACTTCTTACAAATTTGACATGGCACGGCCAATCATTCGGGGGTTCCTGATTGATTTGTTTCTTGTTTTTTCATTGATCTACATACTCACCCGCGGAGGCACCCCGAGCGCAACAAGGATATTCGCGGGCTCTATTGCAATAGGATTTTTCACCTGGCTCACTGGACCTTACACGGCTTACAACTGGTTTCAACTGCCATTCGAGGCGATAACCGGCCACCTGGTTGATTCATTGGTGGCATGGGGACTGGCAGGGGTTTGGTTGGGATGGTGGCTGAATAGAAAGTAGAAAAAGTTGTCAGTTGTCAGAAGCATTTTCGGTTTTCTGTTTTCCGGATGAACCCTTCAAAGAAAAACTTGTCCCAATTCAGGTTATGTTTTTCGCAAAAAAAATAACCCCTGGATTTCCAAAAGGTGAAAACCATCATCCTCATACGGAAACCACTGACAACTGGCAACCAACAACGGACAACTAAAAAATCAGAACTTCTATGGAATTATAATTAAGGGCTTGTTCACGATATCCACCAACTCCAAATCAAATATCAGAACCTGCCCTGCCAGGGGATGATTGGCATCGAGAATTACTGAGTCTTCCTGGATTTCATGGATGATTACCTGGAAATTTTGCCCTTCACCATTGCTCATCATGAGTGGCATTCCCACTTCCAGTTCCATATCAGCAGGAAAGCGATCCTTCGGCATTTCAATGAGCATCTCCGGATTTTTTTGACCATATGCTTCATCAACCGGTATGTTGATGGTTTTCTTTTGTCCTATTTCCATCCCGGTAACCCCATCATCGAAACCTTTTATGACGGATCCGCTACCCACTTCAAATTCAAGTGGCTGACGACCTTCTGAAGAATCAAATGTTTCTCCACTCGTAAGCCGTCCATGATAATGTACTTTAACCTTGTCACCTTTTTTTACTTGCTGCATCCTTAATGTGTTTATTTGGTTAGGAGTTATGGGTAGGGTTTAAGTGTTCGAAATTAAGCAGGAATGTCTTAAAACAGCAAAAAAACAGGTTCTTTCCCGGGTAAAACGGTTAACTCTTTACCTCCGGCCCGTTTATTTATGAGTTAAATAAGAAATAAATTGTTGAAATTTGTCGATTAAACATTTCACATTCATGAAACTAATTCTCTGTATCGCCTTTCTTGCATGCTCAGCTCTTTCCTGCCACACCCAAAATTCAATGGCCACAAAAAATGAGCCACGCATAATGGCAGGCGCGGAGCGAATCAACGTGTACTTGCCATTTATCAAGGGCAGGTCAGTAGGAATATTTGCCAACCAGACTTCGATGGTAGGAAATACACACCTGGTAGATACGCTTCGTAAACTGGGTGTTGACATCAAAGTGATCTTTGGCCCTGAGCATGGATTTCGCGGTACTGCAGATGCAGGAGAAAAAGTAGGGAATTATATTGATGAGAACACGGGAATAAAAGTAGTTTCATTATACGGCTCCAAGCGCAGGCCCTCTGCAGAAGATGTAAAAGATGTTGACATACTCATTTTTGACATACAGGACGTAGGGGTACGATTCTACACTTATATATCATCCCTTGAGGAATTCATGGAGGCTGCTTTTGAGTTAGGCAAACCTCTTATGATCCTCGATCGCCCGAATCCTAATGGTCATTACGTGGACGGGCCGGTACTTGACCGAAAATATACCTCATTCGTAGGCAGGCAACCCGTGCCTGTTGTTTATGGAATGACAATCGCTGAATACGCTATGATGATCGCCGGGGAAAAATGGCTGTCTGATAAAGCGGATGCGGTTTACGAGTATTACAAGAACCACGGACAGAATTCCGTGGATACTCCATTTCATTTCCAGATCATCAAGAATGCAAATTATTCGCATAAGAAAATGTATGTACTCCCGGTGAGACCTTCTCCCAACCTTCCCAATATCCAGTCAATCTACCTTTATCCATCCACCTGCTTTTTTGAAGGAACGGTGTTGAGTGAAGGAAGAGGCACCAATAAACCTTTCCAGGTGTTCGGTCACCCTTCATTGCCGAAAAATCTCTATTCTTTTACACCCCATCCTAATGAGGGAGCCAAAAGTTCTAAACTCTACGGGCAGGTTTGTTATGGCTGGGACCTTAGCGGTACTCCTGAAGAAGTATTGAAGAAGGTTGACGATAAAGTACAGTTGAAATGGCTCATGGAAGCGTATCGATTGTTCCCCGAAAAAGATAAATTTTTCATTCTTCCCAAATCTGGCAAAATGGAGGAATCATTTTTCAATAAGCTGGCAGGGAATAATGAATTATGGCAACAGATAAAGAATGGTGTAAGCGAAGAAGAGATAAGGAAGAGCTGGGAGCCGCAACTAACAGAATTCAAAAAAATACGAAAAAAATATCTTCTCTATGAAGATTTCGAATAACGATGATTCAATATCAAATCAAGGTAAGAGATACGGGCCCCAGCACATTTAACCTGGCATTGAAAACACATCGCATTGTCTTCATGGGTACGCCTGAGTTCGCCGTAGCCTCACTCGATGCACTGCTAAGTGCCGGATTTAATATCGTGGGAGTAGTGACAGCCCCCGACAAACCCGCAGGCCGGGGTTTGAACCTCACGCAAAGCGCTGTAAAAAAATATGCCGTAGAGAAAGGATTAAACCTCTTACAACCTGAAAAATTAAAGAACGCCGGATTTCTCCAGGAATTAAAATCATTGCAGGCTGACTTACACGTGGTTGTCGCCTTTCGCATGCTACCTGAAGTGGTATGGAGCATGCCCCCGATGGGTACAATTAATCTTCACGGTTCACTATTGCCGCAATATCGCGGTGCGGCGCCCATCAACTGGGCAGTGATCAATGGTGAAAAAAGAACAGGAGTGACTACTTTCAAACTAAAACATGAAATTGACACGGGTGATATACTGATGCAGGAGATCATTGACATAGGGGAAAATGAAACGGCGGGTGAACTGCATGACCGCATGAAGGATATTGGCGCACATCTGCTGGTAAGAACTGTGCAGGGATTATTTGAAGGAACCCTAAAAGAATCGCCACAGGAAAACCCGGCTGGCAAAGAATTGAAGCATGCTCCACGCATTTTCACGGATACCTGTAAGATCGATTGGAATAGGAGTACTAAGGAAATTCATGACCTTATTCGCGGCCTCTCCCCTTTTCCCGCCGCATTCACAACCATTAATGGAAAACTGATTAAAATCTATCGCTCAGAAATTGATAATATATCGGCAACAATACAGCCGGGAGCTTATGATACTGATGGAAAGCAATATTTGAAGTTTGCAACAAAAGACGGTTTTATCCTGGTAAAGGAATTGCAATTAGAAGGTAAGAAACGCATGAACGTTACTGACTTTTTGAAAGGATTTCGGTTTTAGCATTCAAGACCGTTCAGGTATTTGCTGACGGCAGAATTAATAATTAATTTTCAAAATAAATTTCTCCAAATCGCTTACTTCTAATGCCGCGGCTGCAGCATTGCTGATTCGGATATCCAGCCCCTGGTTTTGGCGAATGCCATTCATTTCACCAAGCACCTTTGCATAGACCGTTTTATTATTATCAGGATTGGTAAGCCTTACGATGGTTCCTGATTGCACCTTATCCATTAACAGGTAATACTTAGCATCCTGCCAACCACTCACGGTTTTGAAAATTCCCGAGGTCACCGTCTCACTTTTGGTCAATGGTGTTGCTTTTGCCTGCTGTTCAAATGATGTCCTGAAAAATCCCTGGCCGGTTACGTTTGCCGTACCCTGGCTGACTGCTGCCTGCGCTGATTCTTCTTTCTTTGTTTCAGGCTGAATGGCAACTTCGTCTTTCTTAATTGCGGGTTCTATCGCTGGTTGTTCAACACTCTTTCCCACTTCCTCCTTCTCTACCGGTTTCACTTCCTCTCTCACCGGGTTAGGATTACTCACCGGTTCAGTTACCAGGTATCCAACGATAAGTTTTGACCCTACATTCAGTTTGTCTGACTTAAGATTGTTCCAGTCGCGGATGCTTTGCATGGTGACGTTATTATTCTGGTTGCTCACCGTTAGCAATCCTTCTCTTTCCTTAACGGTATAATAAATGGGCGTTCCCTTATTTGTTTTTTGTGAAAAATTTGTATCATTAAGCGGTATGTGAATTACCTGGCCAATGTTGAGCCCGGCGTTCATATCAATGTTGTTGAACGATGCAATTGTGCGCGGATGAATATTATAGGTACGGCCTATGGAGTATAATCCTTCCTTTGGTGCGACAGTGTGGTCAACATAAAAACCATTGTCATTTTTCTTTATGATTAGCTGCCTGTTCTGCGCGTGAGCGGCAGCAGTGGCGAAAATGAAAAATGTAAACCAGAGAGCAAGCTTTTTCATAACGATGGAATTTATATTACAAAGATGTGGATTTTTTTCTTTTCACTTCAACATCTGGCGACCCGCAATCAGTTATCCTTCAAAATACGTAGTTCCTTTGGGTAATAATTGTTAATACGATTCGCAAGAACATTCATCCAGCCAAGTGAATGTCCCTCGTAATTTACCAGTTGCCATCCTTTTACGGAGGCATTTGCTTCGAAGTCCCTGCGTTGCAGGTATTTGATAGCGTTTTCATAATTCAACTCCGTACGGGGCACTTCCGCCGTAACCAGGTTGCTCAATGCCAACGCATGATCAGGCACGAGTTTATCGCGCATCAGCTCCCCTGCCCTTACGCCAGAATAAATCACCCGCAGATTTTTTAACGCCGCATCCATTTCATTCACGAGGCTCTCAGGCCAGGCATATACGGTGCTTTCATGTTTAAAAAAGAATTTACCCTCTATATTTATCCACGGTTTGATAGTGGCCATTTCATTTTTTGAAAGCATTGATGGTAATTTTGAGACCTTCCAGGAATGCGCGTCACCATTCTTTTTCCTTAAACAGGCAATAAAAAATCCTTCTCCTTTTAATTTGTCAGGCCAGAACCGATAACCATGACCTCCAGGTTCCGAAGATGAGTGCACGATATTCCAATGAGAAGGTATTTCCAGTTCAATGGGTTCAAAATTCATCCGGGTTATTAACCAATCGATTATTTCCTCATCTTCTTCCTTAGAGTAAGAACAGGTAGAATAGACCAGTATACCATTCTCCTTAAGCGCCATCATTGAATCAGCAAGTATTCGTTGCTGACGCTGGCTACAAAGCATAACGTTGGCGGGACTCCATTCATTCATTGCTTCCGGCTCCCTTCTGAATAATCCACTTCCACTGCAGGGCGCGTCAACTACCATTACATCGAAGAAACCAGGCAGGCCGGAAAAATCACGCGGGTCGTTATTTGTTACAACTACATTCTCACAACCCCACTTTATGATGTTATCCTTCAAAACATTGGCTCTTGAGCGAATCACATCATTACTTACCAGCAAGCTTGTTGGCGAAATCAATGACTGCAGGTGTGTGGACTTTCCTCCCGGAGCCGCGCTTAGATCAAGCACATGAAGTGTTTCGGTAATAGATGCCACTTGCCTGAGCGCGAACTCGAGAAACATGCTGGAAGCTTCCTGCACATAGTAACAACCGGCATGAAATAAGGGATCGAATGTGAAAGATGGACGTGAATCAAGGTAATACCCACATTCAGCCCAGGGTACACCCGAGTTTGGCCTGGCAGATAATGCCGGTAGATTATTCAGATGGGATACTTTGCGCGGATTGAGTCTTACTGAAGTTATTTGCGCGGCCCGGGTGTGAATATTGACGAAGGCCTCCCGGTCAAAACCCTGGCTTCCCTCCAAGGATTCTAAAAAAATGGATGGTAACGAAACGTTCTTCACGATGGGAATTAAGGTTAGGGGTGAGGAGTTAGGAGTTAGGGGTTAAATAGCCCATGAGATTCAGTAAATACTTTCGCTTGCAGCAAGCAGTCTACTTTATACTTTATAGTTCAACTGATAAGAAAGCTACAGATCTTGCTTAGGCTTGGTTAAACAGAAACCAATCTCCGCCAATTAAAAAATGCGCGATGAAAACAGAGGCTCAAAAACCCTAACTCCTAACGCCTACAAATTCTTAATTTCTGCCACCAATTCCTGTAACACCTTCTTTGCATCCCCAAATAACATGGACGTTTTAGAGCGGAAAAACAGGTCGTTTTCAATGCCGGCATACCCTGGCTTCATGCTTCGCTTATTGACGATAACTGACTTTGCAAGTTCCACGTCAAGAATGGGCATTCCATAGATGGGAGATGAAGTGTCCGTTTTTGCGGCCGGGTTCACCACATCATTGGCCCCGAGTATCAACACCACATCAGTTGAAGGGAACTCCTCATTTGCCTGCTCCATCTCGAGCAGTTTCTCATAACTCACATCCGCCTCCGCCAGTAATACGTTCATATGACCTGGCATGCGGCCGGCAACCGGGTGAATGGCATATCGTACCTCCACGCCTTTTGATTCAAGCAATTTTTCCAGATCGTGACAGGCATGTTGTGCCTGTGCCACCGCAAGGCCGTAACCGGGTACGATCATCACTTTGTTGGCAAAGCTCATTACAACCGCCGTATCGTTAAGATTTATTTCTTTGAAATGACCTTGCTCTCCGGCTGCTGCAGCAGGTCCTGCCTTAGAACCGCCAAATGAACCAATCAACACATTTGCCAGTGAGCGGTTCATTGCTTTACACATGAGAATGGTAAGCAATGTACCTGCGGCGCCCACAAGGATCCCACCCGTAAGCATTACTTTATTATCATACAGGAATCCGCCGCATGCGGCAGCTACGCCGGTAAATGAGTTTAGCAATGAAATAACAACCGGCATATCGGCCCCGCCAATGGGAAGAACGAAGAAAACACCATACAATAACGAAAGCGCGAAGATGATATAGAATACAATTGAGAGAGAAGACCGGCTTTCTACTATAAGAAAAACAGCAAGTCCTACGATCACAAGCAATAACACGATGTTGAAAATATGCTGCCCTTTAAATGAAAAATCCTTAATCTTTCCATTCAGTTTGCCCCAGGCAATTACGCTACCGGCAAATGAAATGGATCCAATGATGAGGCCGAGTAAAACGATGATCAAAAAACCCGCCGCTCCTTCAGGCAAATATTCCTGGTGAAAACCGGGTATCACATTATATGCGAGATGGTCAAATTCAACAATTGAAATCAATGCGGCGCATGCACCACCCATTCCATTGAATAAGCTTACCATTTCCGGCATCGCCGTCATCTTCACCTTTCTCGCCGCCAGTGTACCGATGATTGTTCCAATGGCAATTCCCCCAAATATCCATCCATAATTCCCAAGCCGTTCGCCGTTTTCTTCATAAAGGAAAATGGTTCCTAGTATGGCGACTGACATGCCCGCGGCGGCCAGGAGGTTCCCTCTCCTTGCAGTAGCGGGATTGGAAAGCATCTTTAATCCAAGAATAAATGTGACCGAACCAAACAGGTAACAAAGCGTCAGTACGTTCAATTCCATGTGTGCGTATTTATTTAGTCATGAAGTGAAATCTCATTCATGCTATTGCTTCTTTTTCTTTTTAAACATTTCCAGCATTCTGTCCGTCACTACAAATCCACCCACCACATTCAGCGTACCGAGCACAACAGCAAGGAACCCGAGTATAAGCGCGAGGTAATTATCACTCTCCGCCTTACCCATTACTATAATAGCACCAATGATAACCACCCCATGAATGGCATTTGCTCCACTCATTAAAGGGGTATGTAAAACGCTTGGCACACGACCGATTACTTCTATACCCACGAATATCATAAGTATCACTATATAAATGATCTGCTGATTCGCTGTTATCCAGGTTAAAATTGAATCCATATAATAATTTCAATTAAACTACTCGTTCATGTACTATGGCGCCTTCATGCGTGATGCAACTACCCTTTACGAGGTCATCATTCCAGTTTAGGTTCACTTCTCCTTCTTTAGTAATAATGAGTTGGAGAAAATTCAAAACATTTTTCCCATACAGCTTACTCGCGTCAGAAGGCATGGTGGCAGGAAGGTTGGAATTGCCAACTATGCTCACGCCGTTATAGACTACTGTTTCATTATTTTTCGTGAAGGGTGTGTTACCACCTGTTGCCGCCGCAATGTCAATGATCACTGAACCATTTCGCATTCCCTTCAACATATCTTCCGTGATAAGGATGGGTGCTGTTTTGCCGGGGATTTGTGCCGTAGTGATTACAATGTCAGCTTTTGCGAGACTCGCAGCAATCAACTGCTGTTGTTTAAGTTTATATTCCTCTGTTTGTTCAACTGCATAACCTCCCGCCTTGCTGGCATCAGCGGCGCCTTCCACTTCCACGAATTTTGCGCCAAGGCTCATTACCTCTTCTTTGACCGCGGGTCGTGTATCGAAAACTTCTACCACTGCTCCCAATCTCCTGGCTGTAGCTATTGCCTGGAGGCCTGCCACCCCTGCACCCAAAATGAGCACTTTAGCCGGTGCAATACTACCTGCAGCGGTCATGAACATGGGAAAGTACCGGGGATAGAGATTGGCTGCATATATTACTGCTTTATAGCCTGCTATGTTTGCCTGTGAGCTTAAAACATCCATTGCCTGCGCCCGCGTTGTTCGCGGAAGCATATCGAGGGAAAATGTAGTAATATTCTTTGCTGCCCACATCTTCATCAACTCTACATTATAGAGCGGCTGATAAACGCCAACCATTACTCGGGTAGATGAAGGCGCCAGCGTTTCAATGGCAGGAGGATGAATAGTAAGAATGATATTACAATTGTCAAGTATCTCTTTTCTCGAACGTACTTCGGCACCGGCTTTAATGTAATCGGCGTCAGTATTGAAAGCCTTTTCTCCTGCTCCTGGTTCAATATACACGGTTAGGCCTTTCCTGGCAAGTGTAGCGACTCCTTCAGCCAGCAGGGATACTCTTGTTTCGTGGGCTGGTTCTTTGAGCAGACCGATAGTCATTCAGGTTGCAGGTTTCGATTGGTTTTGAAATCAATTAGAGTCGAAAGATATAATTTTTTTTGAGAACCATATTATGTCAGAACCAGCAAGCATGAACCATAAGCAGGTCCTGAACCATTTTGGTATTATTATTGGTACTCGGTGCAAACTTATTCACCTTCACAATAAAACTTACTTCTGTATGTTTATAAAGTTACCAGAACGTCTTCCAACAAGCTGAACGTGTAATTAGCGTACTAATAGCCATATCTACCCCACCCAAGGAACATTACACTTTAATTGTTCGCAACCTTTGAAAACCTGAACGCATGCTATTAGCCGCGGGCCCTTTGCCTGATGTTTTAAAATTTATGCAGATCCTGGGCTGGATCATCCTTCCAATTCTTGGTACAACGGTACTCATTACAATATTTTTTCACAGGCGAAGGAAAAACGTGTCGCCGGAAGACAATTCTATACTTCCGGATGTTACTTCTTCCGAAACCTTTGGATACACAAATGACAAAGGTGAACTGGTAATACTTGATCACTCAAAACTGGTTAAAGATTATCGAAAGCGGCTCAGTACGGAAATAGCAAAATGCATGGCCGTGCAGAATGATCTTTCACTTATTAAAGAAAAATACTCGGCTACCGCCCGGTATGCGCGCATACTTTATCTCACCCATAAAAATCAAACAATGGAAAACCTGGAAAATCAGCTACCCGAACAGTTTGGCGATGAAATCAACCGTATTGCCAATGAAAACACCCGGGAAAAAAAAGAGTTGCTTTCAAGGATAGACAAGTATCAACAGATTTCAGAAAAACTGGAAAGAGAGAATCTGTCACTCAAAGAACAACTGCAACTCGCCTGCTCCACTGATGATGAAAAGATGAATTCATTGAAGAAATGGATGGAAGAAAACAATCATTTGAAAGAAAAACTCTCAACATTGGAATATCTCTCTGATGTGGTAGATGAAAAGAATGCCCAGATAGGCTTTTTACAACAACAGCTTGACCTGCGCGTGAAGAATTTTCATCAGGCCGAACAGGGACGCAACGCTGCTGTTTCAGAATTAGAAAGACTACGACCTGAATCGCAGGAATATGCTGATAAGGTAACCCTTCTATATGCGGAGCTGCAGCAATTAAGGGATATTGAAGGCAGGCTCAGGCAACTGGAAGCAGAATTGCAGGAAAAGGAGCAACTTCTCTCAGCCGGGACAGGCGAGGTCTCCTATTTAAAAAGCTTATTAAACGAATCAAAGCAACAAAATGAAATTATTGATGCTGCGCTTGCTGATGCAAAGGAACGTGAAGCTGGATTGATCGAACGATTGGAAGAAGCACAGTCGCACAATCATCACCTGGAACAGCACCTGCAAAGTAATAAACAATTGTTCAGGAGAGTATACAGGGAATTGAGCCTCGTGGTTAATAACGATGATGAAGGATCAGTGGTGATACCGATATCTGCGGGGTTGGGGGAAACGTATAACGTTTAACAGGAATCATGCAACTTCGAAGTCGTATAAAGGTCGGTTGATATAGTTTTGAATATAGGATTGGGCCATTTGGAATTGGGAATTTGGAATTAGTCGGTTGCTAACTACTCAAGGAAACTGACGTTTGATTTACGAGCGGCCAACCTTAACAATTTAGCAACCGACTAATTCCCAATTCCCAATTCTGCAATATGAGAATGTTGATAGGAGCGGGTAACCTCAACAATTTAGCAACCGCCTAATTCCAAATTTCTAATTCCGCAATACGAGAGTGTGAATAATAATTAAGCGTTTAACGAGCTGGCAGGGCTTCGCCGAAGCCGTAAATTTTTACGCCCCACCCCCACCCACCTGCTCGCCAGACCCCCTTGCGACTTTCGTCGCCGGGCAACAGGTTCGGGCAAATGCCTACAAACCTGTTTTATATTTTAACAAGTTAAAGGTACAATCGCCGGAAAGTGAAACAAGGGGAAAAACACAAGACTTAAAAGTTTTTTCCTCGCGGAAAAACGGGGAAAAAACGGAGGGGACGATTACATCAGGGTAGTCTTTGATTTCGAGCTGAGCTGACAAGCTGATAAAACACTAATGATAATGGGCTAAGTATCAGTAATCGGATAGGCCAACAGCGATCATCGATCAACGAACAACGGAATTGAACGACTCTCGAACGACCTTGAACGACGTTGGTGTCGATCACAGAATGTTTACCATGCTGATTATTTATTCTCCTTTTCCTGCATCCCATCCCATGCTGCCTTTGGAATGATGACCAACCGGTTCTTCTCCATATCCCAGATGGAAACAAATTTTTCAGAAATGACGATGTGTTGCTTCCATTTCGTGAACCTCCCATACAACCGCAGCGTACAAATGTCAGTAGCAGTAATGTATTCACTGGTATTGCCAATATGTGTATGCATTGAACCCATCACCTCCTTGCCTTCTTCTTCCTCATTTGTCTGGAGTGGTAAAATGTTATTGTGCAATGCCGTTTTAGTGAGTAGTTGGTTTGAAGGCGAATAGCGCAACAGGTAATCATTACCCAACAGCACTACTCCTGACATGGATGTACCTGTGAGCACATATACCCTGTTCTCTCCTGCTGAAACGAGAGGCACCAGGTTGAGCCTGGTGTTTTCATAGTTCTTGAACATTGTGTCATTACTTACCTGGATTAGTGCGGTTTTTCGAAGATCGAAGTATCGCTTTTCAAGGGTCGTAAATGCGCGCGTGACCTCCTTTGCCTGCGCAGTTTGGGTGTTAAATGTAGTATCAAACGTTACTGTCCCGATTACCTGTGGCTCCGCTCCTTTTCCAAAGAACACACAGGTGTAGCGGTTGCGATCTTCGTAGGAGAAATAGCCGCCGATTATTTTTTCTATTCCCTTAAAATTTTGCAGGAATACATCCGTACCCAGCCAGGAGGTCAACTCTGATCGATATAGCCTGTTTCCTTCCTCAGTAATTGAATCATTAATGGAATAATCCTGGGCCACAGTAATGAGAGCAGAAAACACAAACGCAGGAAGTAGAATGAGCAATCGCATAATTATTTTTTAAACTACACTAATTGGCTACTGAAATTACGGCAGCAGCAATAAAACAAATCAGGCTGATAAAAATGCCATTTCTCGGAATACTGAACCAGTATTTAACAGCCAGCCACGAGTAAAATACCAACGTGCAAATGTTAATGGAAAAATAACCAATGCTCTGCAGTATTTCTGGGTAAAAACTCAAACAGACATAAATATTCATTGTTCCGAAGAAAATACCACCCAGGCTATGACTTGCATTAAACCCTACCCATGCTTTCCACATGGTGGTTCTTCTGGTGAGTATAGGATAAGAGTTTTTCATATCCTTTTCCAGGTTGCCGGCGCGGGGAAGAAACTTATTTGTAAGAAATGTATACACCAGGTGAATACCTCCGAGGAGCAATAAGATGAGGCTGCCAGTGACAAGGAGAATTTTTGCAAGGACCATAAATCGCATTTAAAAATAACAGTACCCCTAAACTTCGCTTCCTGGGAATTTCTACGCAGGGGTGAAGGTGTCAGAAGAATCTCAAAACTTAATATTTTCCAGGTACCCCAAACTCTTTTCCCATCCTCTTGTCATATAGTTAACCAGGTAGCCGGTCAGCTCGTTATTCCATGCAACATTTAATCATTTTAGCCTTGCTTGCCGTTAAGCCTGATCTCGCCTGAAAAATTTTTGTTTTCCGTGACCAGGGTCAATCCCAATAATTGCCATTTCATCATTCCACTCACGTGATACCTGAAAATGTCCGCGTCCTCCGTAGGATAGACAGCACAAGCAACAGGATGCCACGTTGTTCCGCTTACCAGCCCGGTAAGCCCGGAATACCCCGAAGTAACAATTGTTTTGCCTGTTTCAGTATGCCTGCCATAGCTCAAATGAAGAGTGAGTTTTGTTATGAGGGTTTTTTGCAACAGTTGGCTGGCAGGAAAAGTGCTGTTATTGGCAATTGATTCCTTCGCTCCAGGTGACCATGAAGTTGTTTCAAAATTATTTCGGGTATTAAGCTGATTGGCGCCGGAAGCAGTATTTGAGCCAAACGATAGCAACCCAAAAATGAAAACTGAAGCCGCCAATAATCCAAGGCGTTCCCTTAACAGGCGGGTTACGCGAAAGCAAATGATTAAAAAATAAATAAACAGGCCAATATTGAGCAAGGCCCAGAATAAATAAAGCATAGGATAGTTTATATAAAGATATTAAAAATTAGTCCACATTGTTAGCACTCTCGTTGCCCGCTTCGGTGGTTTTTATACCTTCGCCCCATGCAACAATATCTCAGCCTCCTTCAACATATTCTCGACAATGGTGTGCAGAAATCAGACCGCACCGGCACCGGCACTAAAAGCTGTTTTGGTTACCAGATGCGCTTTGACCTCCAAAAAGGCTTTCCGCTCGTCACCACAAAAAAGGTGCATTTGCGGAGCATCATCTATGAATTACTTTGGTTCCTCAAAGGGGAGACTAACATCGCTTACCTGAAAGAAAACGGCGTTAGCATTTGGGATGAATGGGCGGATGAAAATGGCGAACTCGGACCAGTTTACGGCAAACAATGGCGTAGTTGGGAAGGAGCTGACGGCAAGGTAGTGGACCAGGTAACGCAACTCATTGCGCAGATCAAAAAGAATCCTGATAGCCGGCGATTGATCATCAGTGCATGGAATGTGGCTGATCTCCCGGATATGAAGCTGATGCCCTGCCATGCATTGTTTCAATTCTATGTTGCAGAAGGCAAACTCAGTTGCCAACTGTACCAACGCTCAGCGGATGTTTTCCTGGGAGTTCCATTCAATATCGCTTCATATGCCCTGCTGACTATGATGATAGCGCAGGTGTGTGACCTGCAACCCGGTGAATTTATCCATACGTTTGGCGATGTACACATTTACAACAATCACATGGACCAGGTAAATCTTCAGCTCAGCAGGACCCCCTACCCTCTTCCTGCAATGAAACTGAATGATTCAGTAAAGAATATCTTCGATTTCAAATTTGAAGATTTCGAATTACTCAATTACCAAAGCCACCCGGGAATTAAGGCACCCGTAGCTGTATAATACATCAACCCAAAAAACTAAAGAACGCATATCCCAATCCACAATTCCAAATTCCGAAATTCATGATAATCTCGCTGGTAGTAGCTGCAGCCAATAACAATGCTATAGGAAAGGACAACCAGTTACTCTGGCATCTTCCTAATGATATGCGCCATTTTAAAAACGTTACCTGGGGAATGCCGGTAGTGATGGGTAGAAAGACATTTGAATCAATGGGCAAACCACTTGCAGGCAGGAAGAATATCGTATTAACAAGGCAGGCAGGGTGGCAAGCCGAAGGAACGATCGGCGTTAAAAGTCTCGATGACGCAATTTTTCTTGTAAAGGAAATGGACGTAAAGGAAATGATGATCATTGGAGGCGGAGAAATTTACAAGATGGCATTTGAGAGAGCGAATCGCATCTATCTTACGAGGGTGGATGCGTCACCGGAGGGAGATACCTTTTTCCCTTCGCTCAATCCTAGAAGGTGGGAATTAGTGAGCCAGAAAATCTATGAAGCTGATGAGAAAAATAAATACGCTCACTCATTCCAGGTGTGGGAAGCACCGGACGTTTGAGAAAGCCAGATTCGCCAGCGATTAAATTTTATTGTTGTACTCCAGTTTCACAATAGCAAAGAAATTCCTTCATTATTACCTCACTGCTTCCAATGGCAAAGGTCATGGTATGCATTCTCCCTTCGTGTTCGACTTTATCAGGAAAGTATTGCGTGATAAAAGCGAACATCATGCCTATGAAAAAATTGAAGACTTAAGAAGTTCGTTGAAAAATGAAAAACGTGCATTAGATATACAGGACTTTGGCGCAGGAACGGTTTTTACCAAATCAAATCAACGCACCGTATCATCAATAGCGCGCTCGGCTGCCAAGCCGGCAAAGTATGCACAACTGCTCCACCGAATGGTAAAGCACTACCAGCCGGCAACCATTCTTGAATTAGGAACCTCGCTGGGCATCACAAGTGCTTATCTCGCTACTGGTAATTTGCAGGCAAAGGTGTATACTCTCGAAGGGGCAACAGCTATTGGGAACGAAGCTGTAAACAATTTTGCAAAGCTCAACATCAGCAACATTCAACTTATCCCGGGGAATTTTGACGAAACACTAGTGCCGCTGCTCGCAACGCTGCAAAAAATAGATTTTGCATTCATTGATGGCAATCATCGCGAGGAGCCTACAGTAAGTTATTTTGAAAAAATCCTGCAAAAGACGCATAACGATTCCATCCTGGTATTTGATGACATTCACTGGAGCCAGGGAATGGAGCAGGCATGGTCAACCATTAAGAACCACGAGTCAGTTACGGCAACAATTGACCTGTTTTTCATAGGCATTGTTTTGTTTCGAAAAGAATTCCGGGAAAAGAGGCAGTTTTCGATCCGGTTTTAAAAGCCATACGCGTTGATCGAAGCCGATGGTCGCTGATCGATGATCGTTGTTCGGGACCTGACGGGTTAGCGCGTAAGCGAAAGCTGGGTTTAAATGGGAATTAGGAATTTGGAATTAGGCGGTCGCTAAATTGTTGAGGTTGCCCGGTTTCCCTGATTATTTAGGAACTCCCAAATTCCATATTCAAGGTATTAATCAAAGGGATTGGAACGGTGTTGAACGACTTGACGCGTTGAACGAAATAAAACGCTTAAACCTCCAGGCTCCCAATGTTAAACGTTATACGCTTAACGTCACTGATACCATCTCACGTAATCCACGATCAGCCATTGTGGGAAATACGTACTTGCATCAGGGCTGCCCGGCCAATTGCCTCCTACGGCAAGGTTGATGATGAAAAAGAATTCTTCATTGAACGGGTAGTTGGCTGCGCCAAGATCGGCTTTGTTTACTGTGGAGAAAAGATTTCCATCGATGTACCATTTCACCTGGTCAAGTGTCCATTCAATGGAAAATACATGAAACTCATCATTGAATATTCCAGATGGAAGGGTATAGCTTCTGCTGATCTGGGTGCTTCCCGGACCAGGGCCGAAATGCACGGTGCCGTGCGATTTGTTAGCCTCATGCCCTACCAGTTCCATCAAATCAATCTCACCACTACGTGGCCAACCGCCAAATACGTTATGCTGTGGGAGAAGCCAGAATGCGGGCCATATGCCTTTTCCCTTCGGAAGAATGGCGCGTACATCAATACGTCCAAACTTCAGGAACTTCTTATCCCTGGTAAGTATCTTTGATGAAGTGTATTCTTTTCCTCCAAAGCTTTCCTTTTTTGCTTCAATCACCATTTTACCATCCTGGAAAAAAAGATTTTCCGGGCGGTAATATTCGAGTTCGTTATTTCCCCAACCGCAGATATTTGGGCATCCATCCCCATTCTCAAAACTCCAAATGGTAGTATTAAGCGTGCCGGTGTTAAACTCATCTGCCCATGCTAATGTATATCCGGGATATGAATCTGGCGCATCATAACCTGCGTTATTGAAAGGGATTGTCAAATCATCATTCATAATAGTTCCCGTGGCAGTGAACTGTTGAATGCTTGCATTGGTGGAACCGGTTAGCATCACGGTAAATTGTTCCTGACCTTCGCGCACATCATCACCCACCACATTAATCGTAACATTCTTTTGCGTCTCCCCGGGTTGAAAAACTACTTCCTGGTTAGTGACAGCTGCAAAATCACCGGGAGCAATGGCTGACCCATTCATCGAGGAATAGTTTACCGTCACAGGCTGCGATGATGAATTGTTTAAGCTGATGGTAAATACAAAAGCTGTGTTACCGGCATTTCCTTCAGCCAGGCTCACATTGCTAATGGTAACCTGTGGATTTGGCTGATTAGATCCGCCGCCACTCTTGCTACAACTAAGCATTGGCACAAGTAGTATAAAAAAAACAATATTCAACTTCATAATTCTCATTTATGGGTCTCAAATGTGATGCCGGCAAAATTTTACTTAAATTAAAGTGGAAGCATTCACCTGGACAGGTAAACGCGTTCCACTTAAGATTGCCTGCTTATTTAACTGCTTAACTACTTACATTGATGTGAAAACAAATTTCCATATCCCCCATCCATAATCTAATTTCAGCACCATACGATTGGCGGTGATGGACTCGATATCATACGTCACACTTCCCTGGGGTACTGTTACTGCTGCATCAGGAGGTGTGCCTGTCTTATACAATCCCAGGTGAGCACCCGTGCCTGTTACCTTCAATTTGCTGTTGTTTATTACCTCAAACGAGAAGGTGCCATTATTAGCCCAGGCCTGGAAAGCAGCCGGTATTACATCATTTGAATAACAACCTACAGCGGGCATTCCTGCCGGCCAGGCAACTCCCCCTTCTTCATCCACATAAAAATCGCCGTTGCTGTTAAAAGAAAATACATTCCCCTGCAGTGTAAACGTATACTCGTCATTGAACAAACAAGATCGACCGGTGAGGTCAGCGGTGTTGTTTGCCCACCATGTGGTGCCCGGATCAGGACCAATCCACAACGCACCAGCTTCCTGTGCAAGTTTCCATGTTTTGGTATTATTTCCTGTCAACAATTTCAAAGGTGTTTGCGCAGCAGGGTCATCAGCCGCAACATTGACTACCTGTTGGGCGCTATCGATACCACTATGACCAAATACAAAAAGTCTTACAACATAAGTGCCCATGTCAGGAAAATACGCCGTGTCAACTTCCTTACCCAGGGCGTATGAACCGGTTCCTTTATCCCAATTGTATCTAAAGGCATTTGTCGAAGTACTCCGGAGCACATACCTGTTTACCTGGCCTGCAACAGGTTCAATTGTAAAAGACGCATCAGGTTTTGGTGAAAGCTCCCGGGTATCATACTTACAGGAAGAGAAAAACAAGGAAGAGCACACGATGAACGCTAACACATTTCTGCCCGTCAACGTCATATATTGATTTTGCATAAAAAACTACTTTAGGTGAATGATTTCGAATTTTAATAATTCGGATTCTGTGGCAACAATGCACTGCGCACGTCAAAGTCAGGAATGGGCAGAACATTGTGTTTGTTTGCCTGGTAACCCAGTGAACCCAACTCTGCAGATGCGAGCCCCCACCTAACGAGGTCAGTGTATCTGAATCCCTCGAAGGCAAGTTCGAGTTGGCGTTCTCTCACAATGGCATCAAATAATGCAGTGCCGGATGAATTGACGTCAGGTAAACCTGCGCGATCACGAACATCATTCAGGTAGTCCCTTGCTTTAGTCTCATTCGAATTCCTGTAATTTGCCTCAGCAGCCATCAGTAATACATCTGCGAAGCGAATATGTCTCCAGTTAGTACCATAGTTCAATTCACCGATGGGTCCACCGGTCTGTGTTTGAAACGCACCGTACTTGCGTTGGAAGAAACCTTCAAAGTCATACGCTGTTGGATTTGTCCAATTACCACCTGCGGCAATCAATTCGTCGTCTGACATTACAATTTGTCTTCTCCTGTTCACATCACCCGCGGCAATGTAAGCATCCCATAATTTCTGCTTGGGCAAATTAAAGCCCCAACCAGCGATCAACGAGTCAGCAGGGGCTTTGGTGTAGAAGTCACCGCGTGGTCCCATCAACTGTATGTGAATATTACTTTCCGGCTGGGCTCCCCAGGGAAAATTCCCCCAGTCATAATTCCTTTCTGTAGTATATGAAATTTCGAACAAAGATTCCTGGCCAAACTCCTGTGACCGTGAAAAGGCGGCTCCCACGGAAGAAGCGAGTGAATATTCCTGGGAGGTAATTACATTTTCAAAAGCGGTTGCAGCTTCAGCCCAGCGTTCCTGGTAGAGATAAGTCTTTCCCAATAATGCCTGTGCAGCACCCTTTGAAGCCCTGTATTTGTCATCAGGACCATAATCACTTTTTACTGGAAGATCTGCAATCGCTGCAATCAGGTCAGCTTCGATCTGGGCGTATACATCAGCCTTGGGTTTGCGGCCGGTGCTTGTATATTCTGCGGGTGGAATATCATCCAGAACCAGTGGAACGTCACCCCATAATGAAACAAGTTCAAAATAATTATAGGCTCTTAAAAATCTGGCTTCTGCAATTAGTCTTTTGCGTAGATCTGTAGCAGGCTCTGAGCGGTTAATTACTTTGTTTGCCCTGTAAATGGTAAAATAGCACATTCTCCAAGCATCACGAATCTTGTCATTTGTGGCATCAAAAGTGTAATTGTCGAGGGTCTGATAACCCGGCTGGTCACCGGCATCATTACCTCCCGCATTACTCTCATCTGATAACAGTACCTTGATCATGTAGAGGCTTCCCCAATTTGTATTGTAATGCGCCTGCATCATGTCATAAGTTGCAGTTACAGCTTGAAGTACATCTTCATCAGTCTGGTAAAAGTCCTGCTCAGGAAAAGCACCGGGCACATCCTGGTCAAGGAATTTTTTGCAGCTTCCTGTCAATAGCAGCACAGAAAGGCAAACTATCGTTGATTTTATGAAGTAATTTTTCATTGTTCAGCATTTAATGATTAGAAACTAAATGTCAATCCTACAATGGCTTTGCGCGGAATGGGATAACCGCCCCTGTCAATTCCTATGCTATTATGGCCATTGCTTCCACCTTCAGGATCCACACCGGGATATTTTGTGAAAGTGAAGAAATCATCCAGCGAAACATATATCCTTGCTTTGGTAACCTTAATCCTGCTCATCAGGCTTTGTGGTAAAGTATATCCAATTTGCAATTGCCTGATTCTTGCATACGAGCCATCAAAGATCATCAGGTCGCCATTATAGATATGTGGATTGGATGTATTAGCTGCAAACCATTCGTTAGTACTGCCCGGGCCGGTCCAGCGGTTAGTGTAGAAAAATTCAGGCTTATTCGCTGTGCTCCTGTCAGTACGATTGAAGCCCATCAAAATTTCATTTCCTGCCTGGCCCTGAATGAAGCAAAGGAAATCGAAGCCTTTGTACGCCAGGCTCAGCCGTGCACCATAGGTGAAATCAGGGTGAGGACTTCCAATGTTAGTCATGTCAGCAGAAGAGATCAACTGGTCTCCGTTAACATCCACAACAATCGGATCGCCCGGCTTGGGAGCGTAACCAATCAGGTTATGCCTGGTGATATACGCATCAATCTCATCCTGGGTCTGGAAAATACCATCTGTGCGATACCCATTAAAGTACCAGAGGGGCTCGCCAACTCTCATTGCGGTAGCTGACCAACCGGTTCCAATTCCTGCTCCGTAAATGATTGGTGAGTTGGGATCAAGAAAGGTTACTTCATTATGAAGGGTTGAAAAATTTGCCCCAATCTCATACCTTAAACCATCGGGAGAAGGTGAGTTACGGTATGATATTTCAAATTCCCATCCTTTATTCACCACATTACCGGCATTTTTTGTACGGAGGATATTACCAACAAACAATGGAGCGTTACCATCCGTCAACAGGTCCTTTGTGGTCTTCTTGTAATAATCTACGGTCAAATTTAGCCTGTTATCAAAAAAAGCGAGGTCAGTGCCAATGTCAAATTGTTCGCTGGTCTCCCAGGTAAGGTCAGGATTGGCAAGACTTGTTGGTGCAGCGCCGTTCAACAGTTGACCCGAGCCATTAGGATATAACATTCCACTTCCAATGGCATTCATCCACTCACCTATACCAATAGAACGCACGTTGCCATTTTGTCCCCAACTTGCCCGGATCTTTGCATAATTAATTTTGTCAGAAACACCCTGGAAGAATGTTTCATTGGAAAGAATCCAGCCGGCAGAAACCGCAGGATAGGTTTTCCATTGATTGCCGGGAGCCAGCTTGGAACTTCCATCACGACGTATGGAAGCATTCAGGAGGTATCGATCCTTAAAGGTGTAGGATAATCTGCCAAAGAATGATGCGAGCGTATACGAAAATGCGCTGCTTCCAATCAGGTCTACGTCATCAGGAACATTATCCGCGTAAGAGAACCGGTCATCTTCTTTGAAAAGACCTGAATAGCTACCTCCGATATGATATTCCTGGGTTTTGATAGATGAAGTACCTATCAAGGCTGTGAAATCATGATCGCCAAGATTCTTCCTGTAGGTAGCAAAGTTCTCAAACTGCCAGGTGTACCAGTTATTATTATAATCATACCCGTTGGCAATGGTATTCTGGCTTTCGTCAGAGAACCAGAATGTGGGTGTCCATCCATGTCCCGTCTGGAATGCGGCGTCAATACCAAAACGGGAGGTAAATACCAGTCCGCGGATGGGTTCTATGTCCACGTAAACATTACCAACGATTTTATTTTGCACGTTTTCACCCCTTGCCATATCGATGCGGGCGAGTGGGTTGCCGTATTCACCTTTGAGGTAATTAGATATACCATAGATATTACCATTCTCATCCCTGCGCAAAGGTTTATTAGCTATGATGGCATTTTGCACATGAATGGGTAGCGGCCCGGTATAGGTAACGGGAGTGATAGGGTCAAGCACGAGAGCGCTTGAAAGAATAGAACCAAATTCATTATTATCAGAGATGGCTCTGCGTTTGTGATGAGAGTATGACAACCTGTTACCTACATTAAGCCAGGGCTTGATCTTATGGTCGCCATTGAAGCGCACAGTATAACGATTGAATCTGGATTTTTCTCCGCCAACTACGCCTTCCTGCGTGAATATTGAACCGCTTAAGAGGTAGCTCGATTTATCAGAGCCTCCGCTAAACTGTAATGAATGATGTTGCTGCGGCGCATTTTGCAACACTTCCCGGAGCCAGTTGGTGCCATCGCCTAAACCTGCCACATCAGCGGGAGTGGGAGCACCTGAAACACCAGCTTCCTGGAGATACTGTTGGTACTGTGCTGCATTCATCATTTTGATGAAATCATCTTTAACGGATTGGGAAGTGTATTGACCGGAATAAGTTATTTCCGCGGTGTTTCTTCTACCGGTTTTAGTGGTAATTAGAATAACGCCATTACCTCCTTCAGCGCCATAAATTGCTGCGGAAGCGGCATCCTTCAATATTTCAATTGAAGCCACCTCTGAAGGGTCAAGGTATTCGATACCGCCGGCTCTTACCCCGTCTATAATGAAGAGCGGCTCTGAATTTCGGTTGGAACCTGCACCCCTGATGCGAATATTAAGCCCGGCACCAGGTTGGCCGGAGGTGGGCAGAACCACTACACCCGCAGTTCGCCCCTGCAGGGCCTGGTCGATGCGCGTAGATGATACAGTGGTCAACTGTTCCGCCTTTACTGACGAGATGGCGCCGGTAACGAGGCTCTTTCTTTGTTGCCCGTAACCTACCACAATTACTTCCTGCAGGTTTTTATTGGCAGGCTGCAATTGTACCATTAGTGAAGTACGATTGGCCAGGTTAACTTCCTGCAATACATAACCAATATAGGTAAATACGAGCGTTGCATGGGGATTGTCAACGTTGATGATAAACAACCCGTCATCCTTCGTGGTAGTGCCATTGCCAGTACCTTTCTCGAGGATGTTTACGCCACCCAATGGTTCGCCTTTCTCATCAGTCACCCTACCCGTAATGGGAATGGCCGATTCAGTGAGTTGGCCGGAAGTGATAACGATAAGGCTCCCACTCATTTTTCGATAGGTGAGTGAAGTGTTTTTCAGGATTTTTTGAAGTACTTCATCGAGTGTGGCATTCTCTACGCTAATGCTTACCCGCTGGTCCTTTGGAAGTATCTCATCTTTGTATACAAACCGGAAAGCACCCTGCTCTTCTATTGCCTTGAAAACCTTTTTGAGATGTACTTTTTCCAGCCGGAGGTTGATATTGTCCTGCCCATAACCATTGGCAAGGGATTGCAGGGAAAAAGCTACAATAAGCAGAACCGTAAACTTCATCATCAGCAAGCATTTGATGAAAACAGGCAGCGTATCAGGCGATACGCCGGATCCATTTTTTTTCATACCTTAGTTTTGAGTTAAATGATAAAATTTGCTCATGCCTGAGCAATTTTCTGTCTTTAGTCACGGAGGATGCCGCAAACATTCTCCGTTTTTATTTTCTGGCTTTAGGTTGGTTTTTTCATTTTAATGCAGTTTTAGTTAAGCGATCGTTTGGTTTCAGCAGTATGTAAAGTCATCTCAGGGATAGATGGTCACTTCTTTTTTATCAATATAATAGTTGAAATTGCCCGTGATTCGAAGGGCCTCCATCACTTGTTGCAGGTTCTCCCCGTCAAAGAATGCTGTGAATGGGGTTTTCTTCAATTTATCACCGCTTATGTTCACCTTTACGTCAAACCAGCGTTCTATTTTAAGAGCTATGTCTTCAAAGGCTTCACCATCGAATGCCAGTTTATTTTTTACCCATAAGGTCTCTACCACGCTGCTGTCTTTCTTTTGATAATTTATCCTGCTTAGCGTGAGCAGCGGCTGTTTTGATGCTTCCTGGGTGCTCGCTTTTCCGCCAATGATCTGCAGTTCATCGTTTTGAACAATCAGTTTTTCATTCGGTTTGAGAATGATTTTTTTATCAGGGCTGCAACGAAGTGTGATTTCAACAGAACCGTGAATGAGCGAGGTCTCGGTTTTCTTTTCATTTTCGTATGAACGCACATTGAATGAGGTGCCGAGTACTTTTACATCAATGGAATTCGTATGAATAATAAATGGCCTTGATTCATCTCTCACTACGTCAAAGAACGCTTCTCCTGACAGGTGAACTTCCCGGATGGCGCCCTGGAATTTTTCGTTGTATGAGATCTTGCTATCAGCATTCAGCCAAACCTGTGTGCCGTCAGGCAATTGTATATTTGATTTGCTGCCTCTTTTGGTAGTAACGGTATTTTTTGCAATGCCCGATGAATTATCCGCTTCTGGTCGGCTTTTTAATAAGAAGAAGACTACCAGCAACGAGGCGGCAACTCCTGACAGCCAATAAACAAGGCGTCGCAAAGGGAAGGAGGTACGCTCTGTTTCAATCGCTTCAATTTCCGGTTCTTCCATTTCATACTGCAGCACCGGCTCTGAAAGATGGTTACTCAACCGCTGCATATGCCGGTTAAAAGCAGCCTCTTTATTAAAATCATGGGTGGCATGGGAATTCCATATGCCATTCACTAGTTCGGTGCGCATTCCCAGCCCGGGATTCTGCAACAAGAGATTTTCCAATTCGGCTATTTCAGCGGGAGAGGCTTCACCGGAAAGCTTCAAACTGACCAATAACCAGAAACGTTCTTCGTTCATATAGTATTACTGTAAGGATAAAGACACCCCATTAATTGACGATGTACCAATCTGGAGAAAAAAAACTTAGGAAGCGGAAAACCTGGAGAGCGTCTGGAGGGGTTGCCGGAGATAGGAAGGCAGTGCTTCGGAGAGCTTATGGATGGCTATTGCGAGTTGATTCCTGACGGTGAACACGGAAATATTCAATATTTCCGCTGCTTCTTTGTACTTGAGGCCATCTTCCTTCACCAATTGAAAGACCAGGCGGCATTGGGGTGGCAACTGCCTGATGGCTTCGAGTAGCTGTGCAATGATCTCTGCTGATATGCAAAGTTCTTCCGGGTTGCCATAAGAAATTACGGGATCAATCTCCAGCGCATCGATGCTCACGGAAGAGTTTTTGTAATTCCTCTGGATATAGTTAATGGAAAAATTTCGCGTAATGGTATAAAGGTAAACCTTCAAATTACCGATTTCAGGTAACCGATCCCTGATCTGCCATATCTTGATGAAAACGTCTGAAACAATTTCTTCAGCTACTTCTTTTGATTTGACTATGGAAAATGAGAACCTGTGAAGACTTGTTGAAAGAAGATCATAGAGCGCCTTGTATGCCTTCATATCCTCGTATAAAGCAATTCTTGTTTGCAGCTCAGTTATGGTGAGTGGCGTTGGCAATCGTCAGAATACTTAATGTAATGTAATAAATAAATCAGTATCTGAAAAAATTAGTTAAGTAGTGAATGAACCAATTGGCTAATTTTTTCTCCGTAGTAATTCTTTTTTTATTAACGCTAACTCTCGTGAAGTTTGTCCGCCCACCGAAGTATTTTCCTGGGCCCTGCGCATCAGGTAAGGGATCACGTCTTTAATCGGACCAAAGGGAAGATACTTGCTCACACTACAGCCGGCGTGTGCAAGATTGAATGTGATATTATCGCTCATCCCGAAAAGCTGGCTGAAGTGAACGTGAGGATGATCTAAGGAAATTCGTTTGTCACGCATGATTTTTGTTGCCAGCAAATTGCTGTGTTCATTGTGGGAAGCAACGATGAGGGCAATGGTTTCGAGATGTTCAAGGCAAAAAGCAACGCCTTCATCATAGTCATGGTCTGCCGATGCTTTGTCAGGTTGAATGGGCGATGGATAACCTTTTTCCTGGGCACGCATTCGCTCTTTTTCCATGTATGCACCTCTCACGAGCTTTGATCCCAAAATGAATTTGCGTTCAAGGGCAGCCTCGTAGCTGTCTTTCAGGAATTGTAGCCGATCATGCCGGTAGTGTTGAATGGTATTGTAGATATAACACTTCTGTTTGTTAAAGGTATCCATCATCATGATGGTGAGCGCATCCACCGGGTCCTGGATCCAGGTTTCCTCGGCATCCACCATTACGCCAATATTCCTGCTTTCTGCCGCACGGCAAATACGCATCATGCGTTCCTGTACTCGCTCCCATTCCTGCTTTTCATTTACAGGCAATTCCTCCACCGCGCGGCGGTATCGTTTCATT
>Ga0196972_1000196_pt1 | contig 45145 bp, 28 predicted proteins | sample S1v_2013CmetaG_FD_148618 | JGI IMG/M metagenome (GOLD analysis project Ga0196972, IMG submission 148618) | Soil microbial communities from Anza Borrego desert, Southern California, United States - S1+v_20-13C | ecosystem: Environmental > Terrestrial > Soil > Desert | place: USA: California...
TATCAGGTATTTCCCACATGGCTGCGTGCAGCTTGCCGCAGCTGCCGTCGAGTTGCGTTTCCTGTGCATTCCCACCTAAGGCTGGCCGCCATTCTGAGCTCATGATCGGCGCTGCGTGCGCGGGGAACAGCATGGTTTGCTGGCGGGAATAGACCCAGCCGCACATGCCGGCAAAGACAATGCATGCCAGCACAAGCAGTGTGATGAGTGATTTTTGAAGACGTGTCACGATCAGACTAGCTTAGGATGTCGATGGCACGATTATAGGTGCAATCGCCAAGGCTGAGGTTCAGGTATCTGCCGCCGGGATTGCTAGGTGAAATGTGCTGCCTTCTCCCGGTTGTGATTCAGCCCTGACCCATCCGTCGTGTCTTTTGGCCACAATCTGCGTAAACGCCAGACCCAGTCCTGTGCCCGTAATTTGCGGATGGCTTTTCGCATGCAAACGCTTGAATGGATGAAAAATATCAGAGTGTGCTTTAGCGTCGAATCCCAGTCCCTGGTCGCGGATGGCAATGTCCCAGTGTCCATCATTCCGTGTGATGGAACATGTCACTGATGCATGCGGCGAACTGAACTTGATGGCATTGCTGAGTAGGTTCAGCAATGCCCGCTTGCAGAGATGACGATCCAGCAGAGCGTAGGCCTGCTGTTCGCCTTCAATGATGATGCTGATATGCGACGATTTCGCCATGGCCCAGCTTTCATCCACCGCGTCCTGCAGCAGATGCGCCAGATTGGTAGGCTCCAGCTGGTACTGCCCCGATTCCGCTTTAGACAGACTGAGGACGTCGTCGGCCAGCGCCAGTGCGTCTTCCGCATAGCGGGAGATGCGTTCAGGCAGTTCGCGGTCGTCAGGCTGCAGACGCTGGAGCTCCAGCGTGGCAATGATGGCCGATAGTGGGGCACGCAGGTCGTGAGCGATGAAGTTGAAAGCCTGTTCGCGTGCGCGCTCCGCCTGACGCAAATTGGAAATATCTACCAGGCTCAGCATCCATCCCGTGCGCATATGCTCGATCCCGGTGATGGGGATGCATTTCACAATCAGGTTGCGGCCTTGGTCATCCCTGGCTTCATCCGTGAAATCGGAAGGCCAGCCGCGTGGTGGAGAAGTTGGCAGCACGTTTTGCCCTGAAGAAATGGAGACCAGATCGCGCGTCAACGTGTTCAGCAATTGTCCGTGCAGAGCCGATGCCATGGGCAGTTCCATGTGATGCGCTGCGGCTTCATTGGCGATTAGTACCACGCCGTCGAGATCCGTGACAAATATAGGGTAGGGGATGGTATTGATGGCGTCAACGACGAAGCGGTGCAGCAGACGTAATTGGGTAGTAGCGGCTTCCAGCGCCGTGATGCGTCGGCCTAGAAAATCGTGCAGACGTGGGTTTTTTTCTGAAGCCGCTGTTGCGATTCCCTGTTGCTGCAATGTCTCGAATTCCGCCGTGAGAAAGCGGACCGCCGTATCCAGCCGATTCCAGCTCCAGAGGATATAGCTCGCGCCTATGCCGAGTATCCCGGCGGCAGGATTCAGCATCCAGCCCATGCCGATGCTGAAATATGTAAGTACCAGCAGTGCGATGCCCAAGCCTAGGGAAAACAATAGGGCCCGCAACGGCTGCATGAATATCAGGCCAGCCAGGGCAGCCAGCACAAAGCCCAGGTTGAGACCAGTATTGACGGGTGCGGAAACAGGCTGGATGGAGCGGCCATGCATAATGCTGTCGATCACGTTGGCCAGGATTTCTACACCAGGCATCATCCGTGCGGGGCCGACAGTGGGGGTAGCGTACAAATCAGCCATGCCTTCGGCTGTGGCGCCTACTAAAACGTACCTACCGTGGAAACGTTCGGGCGGGACCCTGCCATGCAGTACATCTACATAAGACACCCGCGAAAAATATCCCGGTCCGCCGGCGAAGGGGATGATCAGGGCATCTTTACCCTCGGCCAGTGCGATTGGCGGGGAGGTCGCACCGTCGTTTGGCTGGTGCTCGGCATCGCGTGCGGCCTTCGTGACTTCAATGGCAAACGGGGACCATAAACGATCCTGCACCCAGAGTCCGCGATAAATGCTGCGCACGATGCCGTCCGTATCTACCTTGACGTGGGCCTGCCCTAGCCCGGCTGCGCTTTCCGCAAGCTCCGGCTGAGGCAGGATGGTCAGCCTGTCCATCTCCTTCTGCTGAACGAAGACCGGAAGCACCACAGGCCCGTTCCGCTGCATAGAGGCGGCGAGCAAGGCATCATCCTGCGGGAATTGCTGATCTTTTTCGGTAAACAGCACATCGAAACCGATGACCTTGGGCCGGCCTTCGCCGATGCGATTCAGCAGTTCAGCATGCACGGCACGCCGCCAAGGCCAGCGGCCGAGTTTTTCTATACTGGGATGGTCAATGGCGACGATGACGATGTCGTCGTGCGGCTCGTAGCTATGGGATGCGACAGAAAAATCCTGAATAAGGCGGTTCAGCTGAACCAGTCTGCCCTGCGGGGAGTAATAGGCAACGAAGGCGAGTAGACCCGTCAGGGTCGCCATGACCAGCAAGGTGCGCGTAAACAGGCGACGTGGCGCGATAGCCGGCATGATGCTGCGCTACTGCGCTCGTTACTTGGCCTTGTCGAACCAGGTACGGTCTACGCCACCGCCGCTATCGACGCTCTGGATTTCGAATTGCCGCGGCAATGTGATATTGCCAGTCATGCCTGTTTCATCCATTGCACGTAGGCGGATGTAATAGCTGCCTGGCTCCAGCCCTTCTGTGCCGATGCTGTTGCCGGAGACTTCGGACTCACGGACGATGGTGGAGAAACCTTCATCCTTGCTGATTTGCGCGGTGTAACGCAGGCCATCATCCATCCAGAAGAGTGTCGGGTACGCAGCGGCCTCAACTATTTCGCTCGATTCCTCAACTTCAAATGATGCCGGCGAACTGTAAGGGCCCTCGGTCAGGTTACCCTCTGCATCCGCGGTTTTCGCTGCAACGCGCCAGTAGTGCTGCCCGGGCGGAAGCTCCATGAATTGTCGGCAATCGCCCAGGCCATCTGCATCGGCTACCAGGTTATTGAAGCCTGGGTCGGAGGATACCTGCAAGTGGTACTCCACAGCGCCGGCGACCGGAGTGCAAACCAGCTCTGTGTTGCTGCCTACCTTCTGGCCTGGAGCCGGTTGAATATAGAGGGGATAAGCCGGGGCAGTTTTCACCTCAACAGGCTGATGCGCCTGCATGCCCAGGATGTTGTCGCGGTCGATGGCACGTACGCTCAAAACATAGGTGCCATTGGCAAGCCCGCTGAATCGTACGCTCGGGGCGCCAGTTTCGATATTCCTTAATACATGGTCGGGATTTGCATTTTCGGCGAGGCTCACCAAGTAGCCTTTTGCATCTGCTAATGCCGGCCATTCAAAGGTGACGAAATCAGCGCTTTGCCGTGACTGCAGCTGGTCTAGTGCAACCGGCGGTAGTAACGCTCTAGTTTCGCCCAGTTGGCCATCGGCGGTTACAGGGATGCCAAAACCGGCTTTTACCGTAACTGCCGCTGTTTTTTTCGTACGAACTTTTGAGCCCGTTGCAGCAGTAGTTCCGTCGTTAGAACTCACGCCAATCACACCCTCAGTCACGCTGCTGGAGGTCTTGCGGTCATCGTCGACCACAACATCAAAGCGTGTGCCGCGCACCGCAGCCACCGCGCCGGGGGTGATGACTTCGAAAGTATTTGAACGTGATTTTCGCTTGGGGCCCTGCTGGGGTGTGACCGAAATATCGAGTGTGCCGCTTTCGAGCTCAAGCTTGCGGACGGCAGGCTTTGACTGCTCGCGTACCTGCGCCAGTCGCACCACGGAATCCGACATGACGCGGACCACCGAGCCATCGGCGAACTGCAGAGAAAGGTAGCTGTTCTTGCCGACGCTGACCCTGGCTTCTTCTTGCAGTTTAGCTCCGATTTCCAGCGGTTGTGCCTGGCCTTCGGTCAGCAGTTGCACCTCGCCTTCAACATAAACGACGGTGACGGTAGGACTGGGTAGCGGCACCAGCAATTGCGAGCCAGGCTCGAGGCGGCGGGGGTTTTTAACATTGTTGTGCCGCTGGATTTCCCGCCAGGAATCGATGGTGCCTGTGTATTGCTTTGCAAGGCCTTCGAGAGTATCCCCCGGCGTCACAGTATGGATTTTGTAGCCCGGTTCAGCGCTGGCGATGGAAGCTGCCAACAGCATCATGAAGACGAGAACAGGCGCTTTCTTTAAGGTGGAAATCATGTCAGGTCCCCGGGAATTATTCTGTTAATTCAAGTGCAATCCGGTTGCAGTGTAGCAACAAATCCTACTGTCTGCCGGCATACTCCAGAGCCGTTGTTTCCAGTCGATAGCCGAAGCCGTAGACCGAAATCAGGTGGTAGCCGTTTTCGGCCCGAAGCTGAAGTTTGTTGCGGATGGCCGAAATATGCGTGTCCAGCGAGCGGGAATTCACATCCGAGGATTTAGTGCCCCAGATCTCCTCCTGCAGATGCTGCCGCGAAATCAGTCTTCCCAGATTGCGGAAGAGGAAAAAAGCCAGAGCGTACTCACGGTTCTTGAGTGCGACCGATTGCCCGTTGAATTCAACAATGCCGCTTTGGGGAATGAACGTATATTCACCCCAAATGTATTTCTGCAGGTCCGGTTCGGGGTGTATGCGCCTCAGCAGCGCCTTGACCCGTGCAATGAGCTCACCCACGCGCACCGGCTTCACCATGAAGTCGTCTGCGCCCACTGATAAGCCGTAGACGACGTCGCGTTCATCCTGGCGATTAGTCATCATCAGGATGGGAATCTGCTCCTTCTTGTTCTGGCGCACCCATTTGATGATCTCCACGCCCGAAATGCCGGGCAACTCCCAGTCCAGCACCAGAAAATCGAAACTGTCACGTCGCAAAGCTTTGAGCAATGCCTCCCCGGTCGTATAGGTGTGGCATTCGTGAGCTATTGATGAGATGGATTTCTGGATCAGCTCCAGTTCTGAAGGATTGTCATCCAATATGGCAAAACGCATTTCTGGCCCTTGCTTTTACTTGCACGCGGTGAATGTCTCTTTTTGTCCGGATGAATGATAAAGGCGAAACAGCTCAGGCAGAACCCTTGTGATTGTCAACAATTGTAAACTCTCTAGAATTGATGAGCTTTCGCAAGCACAATACGCTGCGATAAACAACCGGTCCGCCCACATAGTGGATTTTTCCACAGGGCGCAATTGGTAAAAGAATTTGCTCAAGGGGAAAACATGTTCACGTCTGCCGTCCGAAACATCAGGGCATTAATTCCAAACGCCGATACATGGCATGAATGGCCGAGGAAATTCAATTTCGGTTTCAACATTTCATTGAGCAGGGGCAGAAAGGCTTTCTTCCTTCTCGCTTTACTGATCCCGTTGAGTGCACAGGCTGGCGTCGACCTAGTCATCAACACTTCGGACAATCCTGATCCTGCCATTGCCGGCGCTCTCGTCACCTATACCATGGCGATCAATAACAACGGCAATGCAAATGCAACGGGTCTGGAGTCATCACACACCATACCTGCTGGCACGACCTATGAGGGTTTCAGCGGCGCAGGCGTAAATTGCACCGGCATGGCTGTAGGAGCAACAGGCCCAGGAACGCTGAGCTGTACGCTTCCAAATGTCGCCAGCCTTTCCTCTGGCCCAGTTTATACGGTGCAGCTACGGGTTACCCAGCAAGGCAGCGTGGAGTTTGGAGCTTTTGTTGAATCAGCTGAAGCGGACGATACCGATGCCAACAACACTGATAATGAGCAGACCACCATCAGCCGCGGTGCCAATGTTTCCTTAGAAAAATTGCCCGCAACAGGCAATGCCACATCCGGCGGGCTCATTTCCTGGCAATTCAATATACACAACGACGGACCGGATGCAGCAAGCAATTTACAGATTCAGGATCCGATTCCGACAGGATTCAATGTAGATAGTTTGTCGGCAAATTGTGAGGAAGATGCCGGCACGATTATGTGTGATGTACCAGGGCCTATCGCACCTGGAGCCACGGTGGTTGGGGGTAGCGTCACAGGCATAGTCACGGCAACAGGCGGCTCGAATATCATCAATGTGGCTACTGTGGGTTTGTCGCCCTCTGCAGGCCCCGCCGATCCTGAAGATCCCGATACTAGCAATAATACGTCCACATCGAATATCACCATTGCCGCAGGTTCGGATCTGCGTATCACCAAAAGCCGCAGCGCCACCGGCAATCTCCTGGTAGGGCAGAGTTTCAACTTCCTCCTCAGCCCTTCATATACTGGTAATCCTCCCAACGGATTGATCACCGTTACAGACACAATCCCATCCAACTATACGATAACTACTGTGCCAACTCCGCAAGGTGATTGGGATTGCGGCGCTAGCGGTCAGCTAGTGACATGTACCCAAACTCTCGCAGGTGGTTCTACCGGGCTTAACCAGCCGCTGGGGAATATTGTCATTCCCGTAACTGTAGCCACAGCAAGCAGCGGTCTGCCCGTTACCAATACTGCAACAATTGCTGCCCCTGCCGGGAATGATCCTGATCCTGGAAACAACTCTGACGGAGATGGGGGTGTCATCCTCGTCGACCCGACGGTTGATCTCGACGTCACCAAGGTTGGTCCTAACCCTGCACTTGTAGTGGCCGGTGTGCCTTTCGAATTCAGTGTGCGTGCGTACAACACTGGCACAGCAGGCTATTACGGCGTCATGACCCTGACTGATAACCTGCCTGCGGGTATGACGGTAACCGAATATGTGGCAACTAATGGCTGGACTTGTACGGCACTGCCGGTAACAGGCCCTGCATCTATCACCTGCCAGCGCACATATACCTCTGGAGCACCACTTTCCCCTGGGGGACCAGATGCTACTGAAGCATATACCCCGATCGTTACCATGAAAGCAGAAGTGGCAACCAGTGGCTCGTTCAACAATAGCGTAAGGATTGATGCGACCTGTAACCTCAGCGATTGTGGTGATGGGGATACTGCGAATTATGCAGTGACCAGCAGTCTCGGCCTGGACGCTGCCGACATCAGGATTCTCAAAACAGTGGATCTCCCCACCGTGCCTGCCGGTGATGTACTGACTTACACATTGGAAGTCGTAAATGCCGGTCCGCAACCTTCAAATGCGGTCGTACTTCGGGATAGCTTCGGCTCGCTTATCAATAATTCTGTCGGTCCCACAGATGGATATGTGGGTCATACAGTGAATCCGGGGGTCGCCACATTCGACACCTGCTCCACTGTCTTGCAAAACAATCAGCAACGGTTGACGTGCAACTTCACGACTATTCCAGTCTGCACCCAGGGTACTAATTGCCCAACTGTTACCATTCAAGTGCGTCCAGGTGGTAATGGCGGCCCCCGTACAAACACGGCAAATGTTATTTCAACGGGAACGGCAGATCCCAATCACGATAACGAGACAGCATCCGTTACCAATACTGTTGATCCACGTGCCGATGTCACCGTTACCAAGAGTTCCAATCCGGCCACGATACCCGCAGGGCAGAACCTCACTTATGCGATAGCAGCGGCTAACAGCGGCCCCAGTCGTGCCGAGAATGTAACGATCACGGACACATTGCCGCTGAACGTGACTTTCGTGTCAGTCGATCCATCAGCCGGAAGCTGCTCTGTTACACCGGGAGCAGAGGTCACCACAACTGGTGGCAATCGCACCGTGACTTGTAACTTGGGAGCGGTCAACAGGGGTGCACAGGCCACTGTCTCGATAGTGGCCCGGCCCAATACGGCAACCCAGAGCACCACCATTACCAATAACGTGGCTGTGAGCACTTCAACCACAGAAACCGACAATACCAACAATACGGCTGCGGCAAATACGTTGGTTACCGTGCCCAGCCTGGACTTGCTCATTAACAAGACAGACTCCGTCGACCCATTGGCAGTCGGCGATTCCACGGTTTACACAATTACTGTCAATAACCAGGGGCCATCCGCCGCTGAAAATGTGGTGGTGACAGATACGTTACCTGCGACTGGTCTTTCTTTCCAGTCGGCTACGCCCAGTGTGGGCTCTTGCCCTACCCAGCCAGCTGTAAATGCGGTGGGCGGAACGATAGTCTGTAATCTCGGCAATATCCCGGCTGGCACCTCGCGTGCCATTACCGTCAACATGACTGGCGTCAACAAAGGCGTGGTGACGAACAGCGTTACCGTAAGCTCGGATGAGACCGGGCTCGGTTTTGAAACATCAGGTAACAATACCAGAACTGAGACGACCACCATCCGTAGCAAAGCCGACATGCAGGTGGTTAGCAAAATCCCTTCAGCTTCACCCGTGAATCTGCGGCAAGCTTTCAATTTCATAGTAAAGGTGCGTAATAACGCAGGTGCTGGATTGGCCGAAGCGGATGAAGTAGTGGTTTCGGACAGCTTGCCGACCAATATGGAGCTGACAGCCACACCTACGATTGCCTTGGTTGCTGGCAGCACCACGAGCTCCACTTGTACAGGTAGCGCAGGCTCAACCAGCTTCACCTGTAATCTGGGAACCGTCAGTTCTGGTGGTGAAGTGGATATCACGGTGCCCGTGCGCGTTGTGGCAATCACGAGCAGCGGCCAGGTTTTCAACAACAAAGCTACGGTTGTCACGACTTCACGGGATATCAATGGCGGCAGCGATCCTGACGCCGGCAACAATTTCAACAACGGCAATGTGACAGTCAATGGCTCAAGCATTGCCGGACGTGTATTCCGCGACTTCAACAACAACGGCATTGTGGACGGCGACGATAACGGTATTGCTGGCATCACCATCACGCTCACCGGCACGAGTTTCGATGGCGAAACCATCAACCGCACCGTAACAACTGACGCCAACGGCAATTACCAATTCTCCAACCTGCCACAGGGTACATACCAGGTTTCGGAAGGGTCAGTCGCTGATACCAGTCTGACGGACGGCATTGATACTGCCGGCACAGCTGGCGGCTCTACAGCAGTCAATGACGAGATTTCGGCCATCAACCTGGCTGCCAATACGGCGGCCACGGGATACCTCTTCGGAGAACGGCCCGTGCCGCGGATTGGTCTCGCTAAGTCAGCCGGTGCCGTTGTCAACAATGGCGACGGCACTTATACCGTCCAGTTCACGCTGGTCGTCACCAACATGGGTGCCACGCCGCTCAACAATGTGCAGATCAATGACCTCATTGATACCGGCAACGCGACGTCGCTCGGTACTTATACTGCCAACCCGATTCCCGCAGCAGGTGAATACACGATTGTGGGTGCGCCAGTCGTAGGTGCGCAGACCAATGGCGCCAATCTGAGCGCAGTTGCTGCAGGGGCTTACACCGGCACTGGCGCAGGAATCGGTCTCCTCGTTCCCGCCAGCAGCAGCCTGCCTAACTTCACGGCAGGTAGCCGATCCTCGGCTACAGTGGCTTTCACTGTCCGTTTCTTCCCGACCACGCCAGGGCCGTTCCAGAACGCAGCGACCACCAACGGCACGGCCCCCGACACAGTTGTCGTCACTGATAACAGCGTGGATGGCACTAATGTCGATCCCGACAATAACGGTAATCCGGACGAGAACTCACCCACCGTTATCAACTTGTCAGGCCAAACCATTGGTATCGCAAAGCGCCTCGGCTCAGTGGTGCAAACAGGTACGCGTCGTTACACCCTGCCATATACGCTCATCGTCGCTAACCCTAACACCGCAGTGACGGCGACCAATGTGCAGGTGACGGATAATCTGACGCTGACGTTCCCCACCGCTCAGTCCATTACCATAGCGGTACCCGCCGCTGTCTCGGCCTGTACCGGGACGGTACTAAACGTCTCACCAGTTGCTTATAACGGAACGACACAGCTCAACCTGCTTGCCGGCAATCAGAATCTCCAGCCAAGTGAGCAATGCACCATTACCTTCACTGCGGAGGTGGATTTCGGCAGTGCTCTACCCGCTGATGTTCAGAACAATCAGGCGACTGTAACTACAGCACAGACACCTGGTGGCACGGTGATCGCAACCGATGTTTCCAATGACGGCACCAATTTCGACCCCAACAATAATGGGAATCCGAATGAGCCTGGGGAAAACAATCCTACGCCGGTCGATTTTGATGAAGACGACATGGCCTCTATCTCGGGTAAAGTATGGCGCGATTTCGACCATGACCGTATAGATGACGGCAGCGAGCCTCGTGTCTCCGGCTTTATTGTCGAAGTGCTGAACGCTGCGGGTCAAGTTGTAGGTTCAACTACGACCGAGGATGACGGTACCTATATCGTAGGCGGTTTGTTCCCATCGGACGGTACTCCTGGAACAGCTTACTCAGTACGTTTCCGTGACCCAGCCAGCGGTAACATTTATGGTCTGCCGGTATCACAGGATCCCAATCCTGCCCGTAACGGTACTATAACCAACGGCGTGATCACGGGCCTGCAGCTGGCTCCTGGAGCGAATACGGCTGAGCAGAACTTACCGCTCGACCCGTCCGGTGTCGTGTATGACGCCATTACCCGCCAGCCTGTCCCGGGCGCGACGGTAACCCTGCTGTTCGGGGGGGCGCCTGTACCGGATGCCTGCCTGCTGGGCGGCCAGAATGCGCAGGTCACGGGCGTAAATGGTTTCTACCAGTACCTGCTGTTTAATCCGATTCCGCCTGGATGTCCGGGAGCTGGGGTCTATACATTGCAGGTAGCACAGCCTGCAGGCTATCTGCCCACGCCTTCCGGCATGATTCCACCTAACGCTGGTCCATTCGTCGCCGGTCCGGGTGTCAATCCTATCCAGGCACAGGCAGTGCCGCCAACAGGCAACCAGCCGACGATTTATTTCTTCAGCTTTGACCTGAATCCTGGTGTCAGCGGAGACGTAATCAACAACCACATCCCGCTGGATCCCATCACCAGCGGTTCTGTATCGGTCACCAAGACCACACCGTTGGTGAATGTCAGCAAAGGTGATCTTGTGCCTTATACGGTGGCGGTGACTAACAGCCAGCCGACCACGATTGATGTGATCGACCGTATCCCACCTGGCTTCAAGTACCGCACCGGTTCTAGCAGCATCAACGGTGTCGGACTTGAGCCCAAGGTCGCCGGTCGCCAGCTCACATGGGAAAACCAGGCCTTCACTGCCGGTGAACGCAAGACCTACAAGCTGATGCTGGTCGTTGGTACCGGTGTCAGTGAGGGTGAATACGTAAACCAGGCATGGGCCAACAGCAGCTTCAACGACCTGCTGCTTTCCAATATCGCCTCGGCCACCGTACGCATCACGCCGGATCCGACCTTCGACTGTTCGGACATCATTGGCAAGGTATTCGACGATAAGAATGCCAATGGTTACCAGGACGAAGGCGAGCCTGGCATTCCGAACGTTCGCGTCGTCACCGTACGCGGCCTGCTGATCACGACTGATGCAGAAGGTCGCTTCCACGTCACCTGCGCGGATATCCCCGAGAATGACCGCGGCAGCAACTTCATCATGAAGCTGGATGAACGTACCTTGCCTTCAGGCTACCGCATGACGACAGAGAACCCGCGTGATGTACGTGTCACACGCGGCAAGATGGTCAAGCTCAACTTCGGCGCCACCGTGCATCGTGTAGTACGGCTCGATCTCAACGCTGCTGCCTTCGTCGAAGGCGAAGCCACGCTGCTGCCTGAGTGGGAGCAGGCGCTACCAAAGCTGCGCGAACGTCTGGCGGAACGTCCTTCCATTCTGAGGCTCGCCTATGATCCGGGCGGGGGTGGTTCTGAGCTCGCCAAGAGCAGGTTGGACGCTGTTGCAAGCGCCATGCGCAAGTTGTGGAAGCAGCACGCGGAAGAACAAAAAGAGGAACCAGCGTACCCGCTTGTAATTGAAACGGCAGTGGAGGGGCAACCATGAACAACAATAAGCACCATATGAAACGGCGCGCCCTAGCCGTGGCCATCAGCCTCATGATGAACAGTGTTCATGCGGAACCGATGCTGGTCAGTGCGGAACCCGTAGCGAAGCCTACACCGGATTTCGCCAACGAAACCGGCAAGCGCATCGACAACGCACGTGTTGAGAGGCGTGCGGCTCCACCGCCGGCAGAACACCAGGGTGCTAGCTATCCCTTGCCATCCGGCATTACGAGTAGCGCACTAGAAGCGATGAAGGCTGCTGCGGCCAATGCGCCGCAGGCTGAACCCGAGGTTCGTGTCGAGCTCGTAGAGGATAATGGTTCTGCCCAGTTCGAATCCGGCAAGGCTGAGCTTACGGCAGCTTCGCGGCAGGCGCTCGACGCCCTGGCACAACAGCTGGAGGGCAAACCCGGCATCCGCATCGATATTGCCGGCCATACCGATAACCAGCGCCTGTCGCCTAATGCCCGCGCAACTTTCAAGGATAACCAAGGCTTGTCCGAAGCGCGTGCACTGGCAGTGGCCGCCTATCTCAAGGACAAGCTTGGCATTAACGAATCGCAGCTCAGCCTGCAGGGTTATGGCGACAGCAAACCTGTTGCCGGCAACGATAGTGCTACCGGCATGGCGCAGAACCGCCGCGTTGAGATTCGTGTCTGGTTCAACCAGGTCACCGAAATTCCGGTCCAGGTTGCCGCGCCGGTTATTCCCACGGGTGAGTGCGAGGCGATAGCAAAATTGAAATCAGACCTGCCGTTCCGCATCTCAGTGGATGGCGAGCCTGTAGTTCTTGGCGATGCCGCGCTGGAAGCAGACCGTCAACGCTGCACCGACGTTGCACTGGAGAAAGCGGATATCCAGGTGAGGTATGACAATCTGTCCATCTTGCCGCAGATGAACGTCTGGGTTACGCCGAATGGGGTGCAGCGCGGCAAGGATGTGGAATTCCGCGCCTGGGCCAATTATCTGCCGTGGATACGCAAGGCGGAGATACGCCTCTTCCGTCCAGGCCAGCAAACGCAGGAAACACCTATGGCCATCCTGCCTGTGGATTGGAACGGAACGACGACGTGGCAGGCGACGGTGACGGAAGACGATCAGGTCATGTTCCTGCTACGGGTGTACGACGATCAGGGCCGCTATGACGAATCCGCACTCAAGCCGTTGCTGCTGCTGGCTCATCCGCCAGCGGATAACGATCTGCAGCCCGGCAAGGAAGAGCTGATTGGTTATGGCGAAAATAGCCTGAGCCTGCGCAATATCCCGGTCAAGGGCGGCACGATTACCGTCAATGGCACTCACCTGAAACATGGTCAGCAGATCGAGGCCTTCGGCTTGCGCATCCCCGTGGACAGCAGTGGTCGCTTCGCCATGAAGCAGATCATGCCGAGCGGCCCCAATACGGTAGAGGTAAAGCTGATCGAGCCTGACGGCGAATTCAGTACCTTCCGTCGCAACCTGACCATTGCCGAGGATGACTGGTTCTATGTGGCCATGGGCGATCTCACCATTGGCAACAACAGCGTGGACGGCCCCGCCCAACTGGTCACAGGTGACAAGCAGCATTACGACAAATCCACCTATGTGGACGGACGCGGTGCCTTCTACCTCAAGGGCAAGATCAAAGGTGAATACCTGCTGACAGCTGCGGCCGATACACGCGAGCAGCCGTTCGAGGATCTGTTCACCAATTTCACCTCCAAGGATCCGCGCTACCTGCTGCGCAACATTGACCCGGATTTGTACTACCCGGTTTACGGCGATGACAGTACGACTGTGGACGATGCGCCTACGCAGGGCAAGTTCTACGTCAAGCTGGAGCGCGGAGAATCGCAGGTCATGTGGGGTAATTTCCGCACCACATGGAATGGCACCGAGCTGCTGCAATACTCACGCGGGCTGTACGGCGCCAACGTTCGTTATCGTTCGGAAAACACGACCACGCATGGCGAGAAGAGAACACAGGTGGATGCATTCGCCGCGGACCCTGGCACCTTGGGTGCGCGTGACGAATTCCGCGGCACCGGTGGTTCTCTCTACTATTTGCGTCATCAGGACCTGACCATGGGCTCCGAACGCGTCTGGGTGGAAGTACGCGACCGCGATTCCGGTCTGGTCATCGAGCGCAAGCTGCTCGCACCGGCGCAGGATTATGAAATCAACTATCTGCAGGGCCGCATCACGCTCACGCAGCCGCTGAATTCAACTGGGTCCGCACCCAGCATGATCAGCACGTCTTCGCTCAACGGCAATGCGCTGTACCTGGTGACGACCTATGAATATGTACCTGGCTTCACCGCAGTGGATAACATTTCCATTGGCGGCCGCGCCAGCCACTGGGTCAACGACCACTGGGAGATCGGTGTCAGTGGCTTCAAGCAGGGCGAAGACGCAACCGAGCAGAAACTGGGCGGTATCGATACCACGGTGCGCTACAAGCCGGGCACCTATATCAGGCTCGAGGCTGCACGCTCGGAAGGGGCAGGTGAGGGCAGCTTCAGCTCGCTTGACGGTGGTTTCGCCTTTAACGGTTTGAATTCCACTCCTGACGCGGATGCCAATGCCTACCGTGTAGAAGCCGAAGTTGATCTGGCTGAGGTCACGGAGAATGGCGAGGGCAAGATTACCGCCTATGCCCAGGAGCGGCAGCGCGGGTTCTCTGGTCCGGGACAGATCACTTACAACGGTGAAGCGTTGTCGCAACAGGGCGTGAAGGCCAATGTGCAAATCACCGACACCACGCAGCTCGATGTGAAAGGGGACACCCAGAACTCGGACAGCATGGATGTGGTTGCGGTTGAGGCCGGCGTTCGCGAGAAGCTGAACCCTGAATGGGAACTCGGCGTCGCCGTACGTCAGGATGGGCGCAATGTGCATGTGCGGAATGCCAGCGATATCCTTTCCCAGAATGGCGACCGTACGGACGCACAGGTGCGCCTGGACTACACTCCGCTGAAGGAAGACGCTGAAGTCCCGGGCGAACCCGAAGCCTGGGCCGCCTACGGCTATGTGCAAGGCACGGTTGCGCGTGATGAAGAACGTGACCCTAACAATCGCGCCGGCCTCGGCATGAGCTGGCAGGTGACAGATCGCATCAAGCTGGTGACGGAAGGCTCCCACGGCAATCTGGGGCCTGGCGTCAAATTGGGTGCAGACTACCGCTTGTCCGACCGCAGCAATGCTTACACCAATTACCTGATTGAAACAGAGCGGCCTGACAGCTTGTATCGCGGCCGTCATGGTACCTTTGTGAACGGCTCCTCCTATCGCGTTTCAGACGAGATGCGTGTGTTCGGTGAAACCCGCCGAACCAATGGCGCAGGCCCGCAAAGCCTTATCCATGCCTTCGGTCTCGATTTCGCCGCCAATGACTACTGGACCATAGGCGGCAAGGGCGAGGTTGGTGAGCTGTCTGATCCGCTGGCAGGCGATCTCAAGCGGCGTGCCGTCAGTGCTTCTGTGGCTTACAGGCGCGACAATACGAAGTATGCCGGCAACATCGAATTCCGCGATGAGGACAGCAACACGGCCGGGGAACGCAAGACCTGGCTGGTCCGCAACACGCTGGGCTATCAGGCGTCGCCTGCCTGGCGCCTACTGGGCAAGGCAAACTTCTCGATTTCGGATAACACGCAAGGCGCGTTCTTCGATGGCGATTACCACGAGCTGGTGCTGGGTGCGGCCTTCCGTCCGGTCGACAACGACAAGTGGAACACGCTGTTCAAGTACACCAACTTCTACAACTTGCCTTCGCCAGGCCAACTGGCGCCTTCAGGCTTGATTGCAGATTACGCGCAGCGCAGCCAGGTGTTCTCGGTGGATACCATCTACGATCTCAAGCCCTGGCTTTCGATCGGCGGCAAGTACGCCATGCGTATAGGCGAGCTCAAGGACAACAAGGTTGACGGCGAATGGTTCAACAGCAAGGCTGACCTGATCATCCTGCGAGCTGACTGGCACTTCGTGAAGGAATGGGATGCGCTGTTAGAAATACGCAACCTGCGTGCAACTGAGGCGGAAGATGCCAAGGCCGGCGCCCTGGTTGGGATATACCGTCACATGGGCAACCACGTGAAGGCAGGTGTCGGCTATAACTTCACTGATTATTCGGATGACCTGACCGATATGTCATATCGTAGCCGCGGCTGGTTCATCAATATCCTGGGCACGATGTAAAAGCAATATTGCGTTGAAGACTCCCCCTGTATCGTGGTTCGCAGCCTGGCTGCAACCACGATTTTTTTTGGTTCAGGCTGATCAACGGAAGGATTTCTGAAACTAGCGGATTATCAGCGTATATATTGAAAGCGCTGAGAATGTATCTGCATCTCATCATCGTAATGGAAGCCGCCCCGATGCCAAGAATGGTAAGGACATACGCTGGGTAAAGTGTCAGATGTTTTGACACCTAATTCGTAACCCCTTGGATCGCGGGGACGAAAATCAAATCAGCACTGCTGGACGTTTGCCCTTCACCTCAGGTGATGTAGGTATGGTAATGCCTGAGGCGTTATTGAGAGACCAGCAATTGACTTAAGGAATACCCTCAGCTTCTACTGTAAGTTGCTGTCGTCTGCAAGTGGCTGCACCAGCCCTGCCGGGAGCTTGAGCCCAGTGGAGATAATCCGATACACAGCACTTTCATTATTCCCACAGCCTTCTTTCTCGTAATTATTATCTTCGCAATTCACAGTGATTTCGCGCGCAGGGTCAGAATCGCCATGATCATTGTTCAGTGTTGCCGCTGCGTTGATCCCACCGAGCTCGCTGATATCAACTGCCGAGACTTCCACTGCTGGCCCTATGATAATGCCTTGATTGTTATTGACCAGAGTGAGTGCATAGTTGCCTCCGCCGTTCCCATCATCAATATCTACTAGCGGCCTGAGCGTCAGATTTCTGCCGGCATTTGCGGTTGTAAACTCCTGCGCGAGAAGTGCAAAGCTGTCACCAGCCGCAAGCGATCCTGACACTGTCGGCGTGCCGGGTGCGCTCCGCGTCCCATCATAAGCTTTGGTGGCGGGTAGAGCGGTTACCGTGAGTTGCCGGGGCGTGATCTCACCGTTACTCCCGGTGAGACTACCAGTGGTCAGGTAGTAATTCGCTGCGTCGGCACCTCCTATGGTCAATCCATCCACGTAATAAGTGAGGTTAGTACCGGCGTTTCTGGACGCGAAAGCGCCAGTGCCGCTGGCTGTAACCAAATCCCCGGTCAAAAGCTCGTCAAATCTAAAACTCAGCCCCGCCATATCCGTCGTGCCGTCGTACACCTTGCTAACCCCATTGGCTTGTGGGATGAGTGCCGCGCGATTCACGGTCTGGTTGCCTACGTAGTTCAACGTGGTGAAGTTTGGGGTCGTGACAGAAACGTTGCTGCCCCCTAGCGTATAGTTGCCCGCGGCCAACTTACCAGCGCCGCTGGTGACCACGCCCTGCGGGGTGATGGTCAAGGTGACGCTGCCGCTGGCCCCGTCGGTGAAGGTGTAGGTATTGCCGTTATTGGTGTGCCCCAGCGTATGAATGGTCGTACCGTCTGCGCCCAGGTACTGGGCGCTGGTTACTATATAGCTCGAGTTGGTGCCATAGGTGTTGGCTACATTCTGGATACGGACGAGAAGCTGCTGCGCGGGCACGATCTTATAGTTGCCGGCTTGATAGGTGATGGTGTAATTGCCGGAGGTGTATCCACTAGGCATCAGCACGCCTGCATAATCGCCTGCTGCTTCGGTGCCGGCATTAGTACGGGTGATCGCTAGTGCGCCGCCCAGATTGGTGGCACTCTCACCATTCACAAAGCCAGAAAAGCTCACACCGTTATATCCTGGAGTATCAGTCTGCGTGACAATCTTGGCGTCATTGTTTGCCACCACAGTCAATGCTGCTGGCGTGATCGTAGCACTGGCAGGTGACACAGCGATCGTGTAGTCCCCCGCCAAGCCAGCGACTTCATTGCCCGCGCCAATGCCGCTGCCGTTTCCTCTTGCGGCGCCGGTGAAGCCAGCGACAGTGCCTGTTCCATTCGCTACTATGTTCCGCACGCCGGCATTGGGGTTGTCAAAAGCCAATTGCAGGCCATTTACTCCAGTAGCGCTGTCATTGCCGACGAAGCCGGACAGGGATCCCAGCGTTGAAGATGTGCTGGTCAGGCCATCGTAAGTCTTGCCCACAGCGTTGATGCCGACAGTGACTGTTCGAGGTGTGATTGTGCCCGTTCCCGTACCTGTCAGATCGCCCGTTGGGTAACCTGAGACTGACCAGGCCGCTCCTGCACTCGTATAGGTCGGAGCACCCGAGAACGTCGCGGTGATAGCACGAGTACCTGCGTGCGCACTATCAAAGGTTGCACTGATCGGGGTAAGGCCACCGTAAGTAAGTGTGTCGCCGTCAATCAAGCCGGTAACGGTAGCCGCACTACCATTCAGCACTCCAGCATCCAGAAGCCCGTCGTAGGTCTTGGTCGCACTCAAGCCGCTAACGCTCAACGTTCCTGGATTTTGCCGGTAGTAGTAGTTGCGCGTTCCGGCCACGGCGCCGCTCGTATCGGAGGCATCGGCGTTGTAGGTCTTATAGCGCGTCGCGCCAGTGGCCCCACTTACCTTTGCTTCATAAGCAGCCGTAGTGGCATTCCCAGAGAAGATCGTGATTGTGCCGGTCGGGCTGGTGCTTATGTTGCTGGTTAGAGTCACATCCCCGCCGGTTGCCGTGCCTGCAGCCTGGTTTTTGCCTGCCTCCAGCAAAATAGTGCTGTTGGCGCCAGTCAACGCGATATTGCGATTCACATCCAGACTGCCGCCAATGAGCGCAGTAACATTGCCGATTCCCGTGATTCCGCCAGCGGACAGGGTTGCAAGGTTAGTCGAGTCAGAGCGATTGAAGACTAAATTAGCGTTGTTCGTAACCGCCCCAGTGCCTAGCTGGCCAGTCGTCCCATTTGCCCCCACTTGCAGCGTGCCGCCGGTAATGGTTGTTGTACCGGTGTAGCTGTTGTTGCCAGTCAGAATGGTAGTGCCGCTCCCTGCCTGTGTGATGCTGCCTGTACCGCTAATGAGATTGGGTACCGTATAGCTATCGGAACGGTTGAATACGAGGCTGCCGTTGTCGGTGACATTGCCCGTGCCCAGTGTGCCCGCTGTGCCGCCGTTGCCGATCTGCAGCACGCCGCCGCTGATGGTCGTGATGCCGCTGTAGGTATTGTTGCCCGAGAGCGTTTGCATGCCTGTGCCGGTCTTGGCAAGCTGACCTGTGCCGGATATCACGCCAGCGAAATCGCCACCCGTGCCATTGTTGGTGCCAACAGTAAGCGTCTGACCGCCGAGCGTCACCGTTGTGTCCAATGTACCAGACAGTGATTTGACAGATGCCGGGGTGGCGCCACCTGCGTAAGCACCCGCCAAGTTGAATCGGGCGCTGTTGGTAAGGTTGAGGTCCGTGTTCTGCAGCGCAAGGCTTCCGCCGCTCCCGATGTTTACGGCGCCGCCATCCACGTTGATATCGCCAGAGAAGCTACCCGGTCCGATCCGCAGTGTAAGCCCTGTCGTGGCGCTGCCGGTGTTGGTCAGGTTGATGGTGCCCGAGCCCTGCAGGCCTGTGGTTGCGCCACCAATGAAGAGCTGGTTGTTGACGCCGCTGTTGTTGATCTCGATGTCGACCGTTCCATTGACAGTCACATTGGAGCTATTGAAGGTGTTGTAGCCGGTGTTGGTTTTTCTCAATGTCGAGCCATCGTTAAGCGCGAGCGTAAAGCCCGCAGCGTGATCCATGTTGATGTTTCCAGCGAGCTCGAGCGTGGCGTCAGTTTCGACGGTGGTGGCGGACCTGAAGTTTGGCGTGTTCGTCAGAACGAGCGTGCCGTCATTGACGACCGTTGGGCCAGTGTAGTGAACGTTACCACCAGCAATCGTTTGCGTGCCAGTGCCGCTCTTCACCAGCGAAAGCGTGCCCGAATCGCCTGAAGCTTTGTCGCGGATGTAACCGCCGTAATAATAATTACCTGAGCCTGTAAGGGTGATCGTGCCGTTGCCGAAACCGTTTTGCGCTTCGGCATTCTCGATCACGCTGTAAACCGAGTTATCAACCAAGCCCGCGACTGACTGGTTGGTGCCGAGAAGCTGCCAGTAACCGCGGTCGCCGCCAAGGCTATCGAACGTCAAGACCGTGTTCGGATTCAGTTGGTTGTCAGCCTCATTTCGTAATATCGCGTCGCCACTGACGCCTCCGGTTGACTTGTTGCCCAAGACCACCGAAGTGGTGGCAAGTGAAGCAGTAGGCGCCAGGATCAGGATCGTACCGTTCTGTAGTGTCAACGGCCCGGTGAAGGTATTGGCACCGGCTAGCGTAAGCGTGCCTCGCTGAATGGTCAGGGCTCGGCCGGCGCCGGAAATCACGCCTGAGACGGTGCCCGTGGAGCCGTAGGCGCCGATGTTGGCATCACTTTGTAAGGTGATGTCACCGCTGGCGTCAGCACCTGACATAAGACGCAGGGCTCCGAGGGTCCCAACCGGGTGCAGCCAGCCTGTGCCGTTCAGGTTCATGTCGTTTGAAATGTTGGCGGAAGCAAATATCTGCCCACCGGACAGCACGTTGATTGTGGCACCCGCACCGATATCGTTGGCGTTGTCGTACTGAACCCGGGCGCGATCAATCACTACAGAGCCATTGAATCCGCTGCTGTTGCCGTGCAGCACATAGTCCGAATTGGCGGATAGGCCTGTCCCCAGGAATTCCAGCGTACCCGTGCCGCTGATGTTATTGGCGACACCGACCGTGTTGCTGCGGAAGTAGCGCAAGGTGGTTCCGGTATCCACCATCACAGCACTCGTGCCGAGAGTGCCGGTCACACCGCCATTTCCTACCTGCAGCGTGCCTGCGTTCACCGCCGTTGCGCCGCTGATGGTGTTGTTGGCTGTGAGAATCGTCGTGCCAGAGCCGGCCTGTGTCAGATTTCCTGCACCAACGATCGTGTTGGCGACGGTTATGGTGTCTGACCGGTCGAAAACAAGCTCGGTACCGGCTGTAAGGGTTACGGCGCCTGTGCCGAGATTGCCACTAGTGGCACCTTTGCCTACCTGTAGTGTACCGGCATTCACCGCCGTGGTGCCACTGTACGTGTTGTTACCGGTAAGGGTCAGCTCGTTCGCTCCAGCCTTCGCCACGTTGATCGTTCCTCCGATCACATTGGCCACCATCGTGTCTGCTGTCTGATTGAAGGTGAGCGTCCCGCTGCCGGCAATGGTGTTGAGGTTGCCGAATGAGAGCGTGTTGCTCTTAAGCGTGCTCGTACCAGCACTAGTGTAGGAGCCACCTGTGATGCTGAGCGCATTGCTGGTGTCGATGGTGGCGTTGCTCAGCAAGACGTCTCCTCCCGTCTGGAGCGTGATGGCGCCTGTCTGACTTGCGCCGCCGATGGTGACGGACTCAAGGCTGATCGCACTGCCCTTGGCGGCGTCGCTACTCTCGCCCTGCAGCGTGAGCGCGCCGGTCGTGGTACGAGCTGTGGAGCCCAGCCACACCGTGACGCCTCGGTTGGTGTTCGCACCGGTGGCCGTGCTCGTGCCGTTCATGGTCACGCTTCCGGAGCCTGTAGCTTCCATGCGCGAGCTGTTCGCCAATTCAATACCGTCGCTGCCGACGCCCGTTCCGCGGCCAGTGCCCGTGACGGTCATGTCACCGTTGGCGACACTCAGCGTGGAGGAGACGTCGAGTACTATACCGTCGTTATAGTTACCGCCGGTGGACCCTAGCGCATTGACTACCAGATTGCCACCGCCGGTCGCGCGGACAGTGCTGCTGTTGACACGCACCCCTGTATTTTCGCTGCCCGTTCCAGCACCTTGTCCCTGCAGGGACAATGCGCCGTCAACCGTCGTGATCGAGCTGTTGAGCAGTTGCAGGCCGCGATTGAGCCCTGTAGCTCCTGCTCCACCGATGCCATCCATGGAAATGGTGCCCGTGCCATTGGTTTGCACGGTGCTACTAGATACTCCTACGCCTACCGACGTGCCACTATCGATACCCACGCCCCGCATGACTATATTTCCTCCGGCCGCATTGAGGGTGGAGCCATTCACTGTGATGTTGCGAGCAGCCGTGGTGCGTAAAGCAGCTTCATATCCGGGATCATTGAATGCAGGCAAGGTATTGAGCGCCCCGCTGCCACCGCGCAGCACGATGTCCCCACCGGAGGTCTGGATCGTCCCATTGGTGATGCCGATCGAACCGACTCCGTCGCCGTCGACATCGGCATTGAATGTTACATTCAGCCTGTCTCCGCCCGCTGCACTGTCGGTGATCGTGCCGGAATAGGTGATGTTGTTGCCCGCCTGCAGCTCCAGGGTTCTATCTACCACCCCGTTATAGTCGAGTGCAGCGCCGCTGTTCCAGGTGATGTTGTTATCGGCCGCCAGAATCACATCGTTGCTAAGAAGCAGCGTCCTGAGTTGGCCGGTGCCGAACGTGCTGTCCTGATCGCCAGCCGCGCTTTGGACTGTAATGTTCGTTGGATCAAGCAACAATGTGCCGCCACCAGTATCCACACTGCCAGAAAAGCCAAGTGTGCCTTTGCCCGATACCTCGACGAAGCCCTTTCCGTGGGCGTAAATATCGCCTGCGAAGCGCGTAGAACCGTCCGACCACACGATGACGCGCCCGCCTTGCTCCCCACCATCGGCTCGGATGGTTGCGCCCTGTTCAACGATCGTCTCACGTGCATTCAACACATTCAGGTTCTTGCCCTGGTAATCTCCGCCAATGAGGGCTGTTCCACCAATTGTCTGGCCGGACACGTCCACCAACGCGTCTTCCGCAAGTATCACGCGGTCGCCAAGTACGCTCACGCTGCCTCCTTTGCCCCCGGTGGTGCTTGCATCCAGCATGCCGCCTAATTTGACCGTACCGCCTGCGCCACCATCAAGGAAGATGCGCCCGTTTTCCTCACGCAGGCTTTGTGCGCGAATAACACCATCAGTATTAATTAAACTGTTGAGCACGGTATCCGCACGGCCGGCGATCATATCGACCCGGCCGCCATTGGCCAGAATCTGGCCGTGATTCTGAATCTCAGCATTAAGCAGGGACTTGTCCACCTGCGCACTGAGCAAGCCGTCCAGCATGCTGACAGTGACCTGGTCTCCCGCTGCCAGTGTAGTTCTACCGCCTGGCGTATTGATTGTTCCATTGTTGATGATATGAGGGCCGACAAGCACCACACTGTCCGCACTGATCTGCCCCTCATTCACAACGCTTCCAGCGCCCTTGCCATTCGTGAATCGATAACGGCCTGCAGAGAAGTCAGCATCGCTGATGTTAAGAGTGGAGGCCGCCAAACCACCGACATTGACCTGCGATCCTGGAGCGAACAATATGCCGTTGGGGTTGATCAGGAATACCTGGCCATTGGCTGAAAGACTGCCGAAGATCGAAGAGGCTTCTGTACCGATGATGCGGTTCAAGGCCACTGATGAACTGTTGGGCTGATTGAAGATTACTGAGTGATTGGCACCGATGTTGAAGCTTTGCCAATTGGCTGAAAGGCGTTGGCTGGACTGATTGATAGTCAGAGTACTGCCATTCTGATTGATTGTCCCGGAACCCGCTGTGACGATCCCACCTTCTGGCAATGGCCCTGCCTGTGTAATCCCATAGTTCAACACTGAAGCCGCCGCAACTAAACCCGAGATTATCGGCTTCAACCGGCTGGGCAAACGAACCCATACAACACCTGACCACAAATTGGCAACGCTGGTTGCCCCACTTCCCGTGCTTTTCCCGGTGGCTCTGACAGTTTCCGCTACGGGCACGAGCATGCCTAAACGCTTGCTGAATATGGTGCGGTACAGGTTCCGGTTCATTTTTCTACCCCCACTTACATTGGTTTCTATTCTGCCGTCGATGTAATTCCTGTATCAGAAAGCAGTGCTCAAAGACAGGTTGAACTGATAATGCCTATCCGGTGCTGCGGTCATGTCGCGGTTGCCCCTGAAAGCAAGTGTGCTGCTCAGAACCGTTTTATGGCTGATGCGGAAATTGAGGCCCACACCCGCACCATCCAGGGTGACATGATTATCCGAATTGGTCCAAGGATCGGCGTCAAGGGTGCCGCGAGCACGGTCATAAAACACAATCCCTTCAAGGCCATCGCCCCAGGCAACGGGGATTTGTTGCCGCCATTCCACACTGAACAGAATGGCTTTGTCAGCCAGGGTGTCTCCGGCCGGGTAGGCTCTTACGGAGTAAGGGCCGCCAAGAGCAAATTTTTCATAAGAGTCTAGGTTGTCGCTGGTGCCCTGTGCTGAGGCCCTGAGATAGAGGCTTGACCGCTGGAACAGGGACTGCAGTCTCGAGTAGCTGAGCGTCCACTTGCCGTAGTCACCTTCGGAACGTGCCGTAACTGAATCCACAAACTCCGAAATGGCATCATCAAACTCAAGTTCACCGCGGGTATACAACAGAGACAATGTGTTCAAAGCAGGCGAGCCAAAAAAAGTATCGCGCACATCACCAGCCAACCCTAGCTCCAGTCGATTTGATATGCGCCGCTCGGTTTCTGTGTCCACCGCATCGATTTCGTCGTGGAATTTGCGTATGCCATAACTTAGATTGCCGTAAAGATTGCCATTGAGACGACGGATAAAAGGATAAGTCAGAGCAAGGTCGCCGCTTTTGACCGTGCCATGAGCATCCAGGTCTTCGTAACTGCCGCCCAAATCGTATTGCAGATACGAGCCGCGGGCATTAATGCGCATTCCGCTGTAGCCTATGGGAAGGCCATAATCCAGCATGCCGTACTGAATATCCCCATGCCCGGTGGAAGCCACCCCTTGAAGGGTCAACTGGTCTCCGATACCCCAAGGACTGTTGAGCTGTAACGTGCCGATTGCACGGGTTCTGCCCGTGTAGTAGTTGCCCAGATTGTCCAATTGCAGGCCGCCGAGGACGAGCGGGTCTGCGTCAATGCCAACATCCAGCTGGGATGTTCCAACCTGCTGGCCCGGCGATAATCGTGCGATTCCATAAGCGCCGGGTGTATCGTTCAGAAGTAGCAGACCGCGTTCAAGTGCCTGGCGCTGAATCAACGCCCCGCTGCAGTTGTCCGTTTCGCAGATGGCCTGTGTCAGTATGCGCTGCACGCGCTTGTCATTTAATCTGGCTTTATTATCGATGTTGATCTGATCATAGCGGCCTTCCAATACAGCGATGGTGACAATGCCATTTTCTATCTCTTGTTCAGGTAGATAGGCAACTGTCAGAAGGTAGCCTTGATCGCGGTAATAACTGGCTAGTGTGTCCGTGACCTCTTTCAACTCATCGAGCGAAAGTGTGCCTGTTCGGTCTGCGACAAGCGCTAGCAAGGTAGCCTCTTCAAATACCGTGTTACCTGTTAGGCGGTAACCCTTGACTGGCACACGTCCATTTCGCTGTACGGAACTCAACGCGGGGGCGTCCGGTATTTCTATCTTCGCCCCGTCCGGCGAGCTCAGCGGTGGGGTAGGGGTAGTACGTTCGATATTTCTTAAGGTATCACCCCCCGTGGGAGGAAGCCCGGCGGCGAATGCGTAGGTGGCAGATATGCTGAATACCCCAATCATTACTGCTGTACGCTGCAATAGGGTACGCAAACAATCAGAATGACCAATCATCCTCATTGAGTGTACTGACTGGGTTTGCCGCCAGTTGCAGATGGTTGTTATAGCGCGAAATCTTAGTTTCATTGTGACTCAACACCTAATGGCTGGTTATATCATCAAGCGAACTGGGGCATTAAACAATGCAACTTGCATATTACGAGGCGATGCGTCCAAGCTCAACCTCATTCTTCTGCTAGTGGCTAAAACACAACAGCTTAGACTGCGGAGTTACCGAATTACTTGAATTGATGCGGAGTGAGAGATATCAAATCACAGATACTGGAGAACTTGACTGAAGAGACGATGATCGTGTGATCGGAAAAGAAAAACGGGCCAAGTTTTACACTTGACCCGTTGATATGGCGCGCCCGAAGAGATTCGAACTCCTGACCCCTTGGTTCGTAGCCAAGTACTCTATCCAGCTGAGCTACGGGCGCAAAAAACGTTTGGCGAATTATACGTGAAAGCCGCACTTACGTTAATGGCGGAGAGAGAGGGATTCGAACCCTCGATACAGGGTTAAGCCCGTATGCTTCCTTAGCAGGGAAGTGCCTTCGACCTCTCGGCCATCTCTCCGCGAAGGCCGTGATACTACTAGACTATCACCCAAAAATCAAACCGGCTTCCGTGCTAAAGCCCGCAAAAATCAATGGAATGCGGCGTACGGAATCAGGCCTCTTCCAGTTCGAATGCCTTGTGCAATACGCGAACGGCAAGCTCCATGTATTTCTCCTCAATGGCAACCGAAATCTTGATTTCGGAAGTGGAGATCATCTGGATGTTGATGCCTTCCTCGGCGAGCGTGCGGAACATCAGGCTGGCGATGCCGACATGCGAGCGCATGCCCACGCCCACGATGGAAACCTTGGCAATGTTGTCAGCGCCGACGACTTCGCGCGCACCGATGTGAGCCTGCACGCCTTTGAGGATGCCAAGGGCTTTCTGCAATTCGTTCTTGTGCACGGTGAAGGTGAAGTCGGTGGTGCCGTCCGCAGCGACGTTCTGGATGATGATGTCCACGTCGATGTTGGCATCGGCGATCGGGCCCAGAATCTGGTAAGCGATGCCGGGGCGGTCTGGCACGCCGAGCACGGTGACCTTGGCTTCATCGCGATTGAAGGCGATGCCGGAAATGACGGGTTGTTCCATGTTGTTTTCATCCTCAAATGTTATCAGCGTGCCTTCGCCTTCTTCCTCGAAGCTGGAGAGCACGCGCAGCTTGACCTTGTACTTGCCTGCAAATTCGACCGAGCGGATCTGCAGCACCTTGGAACCCAGGCTGGCCATTTCGAGCATTTCCTCAAAGGTGATGGATTTGAGCCTTCTGGCTTCGGGTACGATGCGCGGGTCGGTGGTATAGACGCCGTCCACATCGGTGTAGATCTGGCACTCGTCAGCTTTGAGCGCAGCAGCCAGCGCGACGCCGGTGGTATCCGAACCGCCGCGGCCCAGGGTGGTGATATTGCCAGCTTCGTCAACGCCCTGGAAACCTGCAACCACCACGACATTGCCCGCATTGAGATCGCGGCGGATGTTGTCCTCATCAATCTGCAGGATGCGCGCCTTGGTATGGGCTGCATCAGTCAATATGCGCACCTGCGCACCGGTATAGCTCTTGGCCTTGACGCCAAGATCCATCAGGGCCAGCGACAGCAGCGCTATGGTGACTTGTTCGCCGGTGGAGACCAGCACATCGAGTTCACGCGGATCGGGATCCGGCATGATTTCCTTGGCGAGCGCGATGAGCTTGTTGGTCTCGCCTGACATGGCGGAAACCACGACCACGACTTGGTGACCCAGCGCCCGGAAGCGTGCCACACGACGCGCTACATTGCGGATGCGCTCGGGATTGGCGACTGAAGTGCCGCCGTATTTTTGTACGATTAATGCCATAAAAGGATTTCTAACCTAATTGTTGTTGAATGTAGCCCGGCACCGATGCCAGGGCTTGAGGCAATTGGCTGGCATCCGTACCGCCGGCCATAGCCATGTCGGGGCGGCCCCCGCCTTTGCCGCCTACCTGCTGGGCGACGAAATTCACAAGCTCGCCAGCCTTGACCCTGTCGGTCATATCCTTGCTCACGGAAGCGACCAGACCGACTTTGCTGCCTTCAGTGACGGCCAATAGCAGCGCACAACGGCCCAGCTTGTCCTTGAGCTTGTCCGCCACATCACGCAGGCCTTTGGCATCCACGCCGTCCAGCTTTGCGGCCAGTACCTTGATGCCGGCAATATCCACCACCTGGCTGAGCAACTCATCGCCCTGGCTGGCGGCAGCTTTGGATTTGAGGCGTTCCAGTTCTTTTTCCAAGGTGCGGACGTTTTCCATGAGCTGGCTGATCTTGCCCGGCAGCTCCTGCGGCGGAGCCTTGAACATGGAAGCCGCTTTCGAGAGTAGAGCTTCTTCCTGCTGGATGTAGGCAAGTGCGATGTCACCAGTAGTCGCTTCGATACGGCGCACCCCTGCGGCGACACCAGACTCGCCGGTGATCTTGAAGAACCCGATATCGCCCGTGCGCGTCACATGCGTACCGCCGCACAGCTCGCGCGAGGAGCCGATATCCAACACGCGCACTTCATCACCGTACTTCTCGCCGAACAGCATCATGGCGCCGGTTTTCTGGGCCTCCTCAATCGGCATTACGCGCGCTTGCGTGGCGTGGTTATCGAGAATCTCGGCATTGACGAGCTGCTCCACCTTGCGGATTTCATCCGCCGTCATGGGCGCGTTATGCACGAAGTCGAAACGCGTCTTTTCAGCGTCGACCAGCGAGCCTTTCTGCTGCACATGGCCGCCCAGCACTTCGCGCAAGGCCTTGTGCATGAGGTGAGTGGCGGAGTGATTACGCATGGTGCGGCCACGCGCGATCAGATCCACCTTGGCCGTGACCTGGCTACCGACCTTGAGGCTGCCTGTCTTGAGCGTGCCGTGATGGCCGAACACGGCAGCCTGGAGTTTTTGTGTATCTTCAACGGAGAATATGCCGTCAGCACCTTGCAGCACGCCCTGATCGCCCACTTGGCCGCCAGACTCGGCATAGAAGGGCGTGTGGTCCAGTACCACAATCCCCAAATCGCCTTCGTTGAGCTCATTGACGACAGCGCCATCCTTGTAAAGCGCGAGCACCTGGGCTGGCGCTTCCAGCTTTTCATAACCGTGGAATGTGGTGGCGGGGCCTGCATACTCGAGATTGGCCGCCATCTTGAACTTGCCGGAGGCGCGGGCCTGCTCCTTCTGGCGCGCCATGGCTGTATTGAAACCGGCTGAATCCACTGTTACATCGCGTTCGCGGCAAATATCTGCCGTCAGGTCGAGCGGGAAACCATAGGTATCGTGCAGCTTGAATGCAGTTTCGCCATTGAAAACCGAGGAGCCAGATCTGGCCATCTGGCCCAGCTCGGCTTCCAGAATGGCCATGCCGTTTTCGATGGTTTCGAAGAAGCGTTCTTCTTCCTGGCGCAGCACATCCGTAATGCGGGACTGATTCAAAATCAGCTCTGGGTAGGCACCGCCCATTTCGGCTGCTAAATCAGAAACCATTTTGTGGAAGAAGGCTGCACGTGCCCCGAGCTTGTAGCCGTGACGGATGGCGCGACGGATGATGCGGCGCAGCACATAGCCGCGGCCTTCGTTACCCGGGATTACGCCATCCGCAATCAGGAAAGAGCAGGCGCGAATATGGTCAGCCAGAACTTTCAGTGAAGGGCTATCGAGATCGCTGCTTTTGGTTTCGCGTGCAGCTGCTTTGATCAGTTCCTGGAATAGGTCAATTTCATAATTGGCGTGCACGCCTTGCAGCACCGCGGAGATGCGCTCCAGGCCCATGCCCGTATCTACTGACGGCTTGGGCAGCGGATGCATGACGCCAGCTTCATCGCGGTTGAACTGCATGAACACGTTGTTCCAGATCTCGATGAAGCGGTCGCCGTCTTCGTCAGGAGAACCTGGTGGGCCGCCCGGAATGTGCTCGCCGTGGTCATAAAAAATCTCGCTGCAGGGGCCGCAAGGGCCGGTGTCACCCATCATCCAGAAGTTATCGGATGCGTAGCGCGCGCCCTTGTTGTCGCCAATGCGCACGACCTTGTCTGATGGCAGCCCAATCTCTTTCGTCCAGATATCGTAAGCTTCGTCATCCTCGGCATAAACCGTGACCATGAGCCGTTCCTTGGGCAGCTTGAAGACTTCAGTCAGCAGCTCCCAGGCATAGTGGATCGCATCTTTCTTGAAATAGTCGCCGAAGCTGAAGTTGCCCAGCATCTCGAAGAAAGTATGATGGCGTGCGGTGTAGCCTACGTTTTCCAGGTCGTTGTGCTTGCCGCCGGCACGTACGCATTTCTGCGAACTGGCTGCGCGCTTATAAGGGCGCTTGTCGAAGCCCAGGAACACATCCTTGAACTGGTTCATGCCTGCGTTGGTGAATAACAGTGTGGGATCGCCGGCGGGGACGAGCGAGCTGGACGACACGACCTGATGGCTCTTGGAGGCAAAAAAGTCCAGGAAGGCCTGTCTTATTTCGTTGCTGCTGAGATTGCTCTTCATCAAAATCTTCTTAAAAGTCTTCGTCCGGGTCGTCCCGTAATACCTGCTTGATCACATCAAAACCGAATCCGCGGCTTTGCAGGAAGCGCGCCTGCTTCGCCCATTCCTCGCGGTTTGCAGGCGGCGCCTTGTATTTTTTGCGGTGAATGGCACGCGCATTTGCCACTTCATCTGTTTTCACTTCTGCTACCGCCTTGCTGATGAGCTCCTCAGCAACACCGTGTTCCCGCAACTCATGCGCGACGCGCAAGCTGCCGAATTTTCCTTTGCGCGCATGCACGATCTGCTCGGTATAACGTTCCTCGGAGAGCCAGCCACGCTTCTTGAAGTCCTCCAGCAACGCGGGCACATCGTCCTGCTCTTCCGCGTAGCCGCGTAATTTCTGTTCCAGTTCCTTGTAGGAATATTCGCGCCGCGACAGAAAGCCCAGCGCGCGTTCTCTCAGGTTGATTGTCGGCTTGGAACTAATCGTCGGTTTCTTCCGGCCCCGTGGTCTTCACTACGGAGTCTAGATTCATCTTGGCGTTGGCGCGTATCTTGGCATCAATCTCATCGGCCACTTCCGGATGCTCCCTGAGATACTCGCGGGCGTTGTCCTTGCCCTGGCCGATTTTTTCACCCTTGTAGCTGTACCAGGCGCCGGCTTTCTCGACCAGCTTGAGGTTGGAGCCCAGTTCGATGATCTCGCCTTCTTTGGAGATGCCTTCGCCATAGAGGATGTCGAACTCCGCCTGCTTGAAGGGTGGGGCCACCTTATTTTTAACTACCTTCACGCGGGTTTCGGAACCGATGACTTCGTCACCCTTCTTGATGGCGCCAGTGCGACGGATGTCGAGGCGCACCGAAGCGTAGAACTTGAGCGCATTGCCGCCGGTGGTGGTTTCCGGGTTGCCGAACATGACGCCGATCTTCATGCGGATTTGGTTGATGAAAATGACCAGGGTGTTGGTGCGCTTGATGTTGGCCGTGAGCTTGCGCAGTGCCTGCGACATCAGGCGGGCTTGCAGGCCCATGTGAGAATCGCCCATCTCGCCTTCGATTTCCGCCTTGGGGGTGAGGGCGGCGACGGAGTCGACGACGACGATGTCCACCGAGCCGGAGCGTACCAGCATGTCGGCGATTTCCAGTGCCTGTTCGCCGGTGTCAGGTTGGGAAACCAGCAGCTCGGAAACATTGACGCCGAGTTTCTGAGCGTATTGGGTATCCAATGCATGCTCGGCGTCGATGAAGGCGGCGATGCCACCGGCTTTTTGAGCCTGAGCGATGGCAGACAGCGTCAGTGTGGTTTTGCCGGAGGATTCAGGACCGTAGATTTCGACGATGCGACCGCGCGGCAGGCCGCCAATGCCAAGAGCGATATCAAGGCCGAGTGAGCCGGTGGAGACAGCCTGAATGTCGGTGGCAACATCGGTATCCCCCATGCGCATGATGGAGCCTTTGCCGAACTGTTTCTCGATCTGCGAGAGTGCTGCGGCAAGTGCCTTGCTTCTGTTCTCGTCCATGTGATTTTTGCCCCCGTTTTTTGCGGCTATAAAAGGCTGTGATTATTCCATAAATCAGGGACTAAAGTAAGCTCGAAACCCCTTCCAGCGCAGTCTGCACAGACTGGTAACGGATCGCTTCGCGGTCACCATCGTAATGCCTGGTTTCGCTCTTGAGGATACCCTCAATGGTGGCCCAGGCAAAGCAGACCGTGCCTACGGGCTTATCGGGTGTGCCGCCATCCGGGCCTGCAATGCCGGTAATGGCCGCGGCGATCTGCGCATTGCTGTGAGACAGCGCACCAGCCGCCATTTCCCGCGCAGTTTCCTCGCTCACTGCACCATGGTTTTCCAGCGTTTTTTCGGAAACGCCGAGCATTTCTGTTTTGGACAGATTGCTATAGGTCACGAAGCCGCGTTCGAAATGGCTGGAGCTGCCCTTGCACATGGTGACGACCTGGCTGGCCCAGCCACCGGTGCAGGATTCTGCTAGCGCCAGCGACCAATGCCGTTTTTGCAGCGCGAGCCCCAGCTCGGTGCTCAGTTTCAGTAATGCATCGTCAGCCATTCCAGACCTTTCAGACCGGCAATGCTGTAAATCGCCGCCAGCAAATCATCAAACATCACGCCAAAACCGCCCTTGATGCGCATATCGTAATAGTGAATGGGGAAGGGTTTCCAGATATCAAACAGGCGGAACAGCAGGAAGGCGATAAACCACCATTCTGGCGATGCAGGGGTGAATTCCAGCACCAGCATGAAAGCCACAATCTCGTCCCACACGATGCTGCGGTGGTCGAACACACCCAGCGCTGCATTGGTCTTGGCGCAGATGGGGATGCCGAGCACGAACAGCACGGCCAGCGTGGTGTAATGCACCAGCTCGGGTGCCTGCATGAGCAACAGGAAAAGCGGCATGGCAATCAGCGTGGCGGCAGTGCCGGGCGCGAAGGGCACCAGGCCGCTGCCGAAACCGAATGCTAGAAGATGGGAGGGCTGGCGCAATAATTGTCTGTCAGGCGAAATGATCGAACCCCGGTTTATTGATTTTGATTGTCTGGTTGTCGAGGCCGCGTACTGTCAAACCTGGCCATTCGGTGATGTTGCCTATTCGCGTCAGAGGAACACCAATCAGCGTCGCCATCTTGGCGATTTCCGCATGGTTGCGCGCAGGCGCGGTAAAGCATAGCTCATAGTCGTCACCGCCTGCCAGCACCATCTGCTGGATTTGCGGATCATGCAGACGGCTTCTGACGATATCAGAGCAGGGCACATATTGCAGGCTGATGTCAGCCCCGACATTCGAGGCCTGCAGGATGTGACCGAGATCGGCCAGCAACCCATCCGAGATGTCTATTGCGCTGTGTACCATTATGTTCAACAACAAGCCCAATTCCACGCGCGGCTGGGGCGTGTTGAGCGCTGGCAGGCAGGCATCCAGTTCGTTTTGGGTTAATTCATAGCGCCCCTGCAGTACAGCCAGGGCCAGTGCGGCATCTCCCAATTTGCCGGAGACCCAGATTTCATCTCCGGGCTTTGCGCCCGAGCGCAGCAATACTTGGTTGGGGCGTACCTCACCCATGATTTGCACACTGATGGCGAGCGGCCCGCGTGTCGTGTCCCCGCCGATTAGGTCAACCTGGTATTTATCGGCGCACATGAAAAATCCCGCAGCAAATTGTTCTACCCAGGCCTCAACGGCTTGCGGTAGGGCAATAGCAAGCGTGGCCCACTTGGGCAGTGCGCCCATGGCGGCCATGTCGGACAGATTTACGGCCAGCGATTTCCAGCCGATATGGTAGGGATTGGCCTCTGGCAGGAAGTGGGTGCCTGCAACCAGCATGTCGGTGGAAATTGCCAGCGCCATGCCGTTTGCCGGAGCAATCAGGGCCGCATCATCACCAATGCCCAGCGGTGTTTGCCGCGTGGGCCTCGTGAAGTGTTTGCGGATGAGGTCGAATTCGGAGGTCATGAAGCAGGCTTCACTGCAGACTTTGGACGGAAGGCCTTGACGATAGCTTCGTTCGTCTCAATGTAGGGAGCGCCGATGAGGTCCAGGCAATAGGGAACCGCAGCAAAAATTCCATGCACGGTTACATTCCCGGCTTCATCCTTCAGGCCTTCCAACGTTTGAGCAATGGACTTGGGTTGCCCCGGCAGATTGATGATCAGGCTTTGCTTGCGGATGACCGCAACCTGCCGGGACAGGATGGCGGTGGGCACGAAATTGAGACTGATCTGCCGCATCTGTTCGCCGAAGCCAGGCATGACCCGTTCACCCACGGCCAGCGTCGCTTCAGGCGTGACATCGCGTGGAGACGGTCCAGTACCGCCTGTGGTCAGTACCAGCGAACATTTTTCATGATCCACCAGATCGCGCAGCGTGTCCTCGATCTCGCTCTGCTCGTCTGGGATGATGCGGGCGACCACCTCCCATGGCGTATGCAGTGCAGCGCTCAACCACTCCTTGAGGCTGGGCAGTCCCTTGTCTTCATATACACCACTGGAGGCGCGATCGCTGATGGAAACGAGACCGATGCGTATCAAAGACTCTGGCATGCGTGTGTTCACTTAAGTACTGAAAAATTCGGGCTTTAATCATATCATTACCAAGTCCTGCCGCCTTCACGTATCGCGTCGAAAGGAAAATCATGCTGACCCGTACCACGCTTATGCTCGCCTCCCTGCTCACCATGGAACTCGCCGGTTGTGCCAATACACCGGAAGCGCAGGAGGCTCCCGCAGACATGAATCTGGCAGCGCAGGCCGCTGTAGCGGAGAACCCCTTTGCCAAATCGTTCATCAGGCGTGAGCTGCCGGCTGTGGCTTTGCAGCCTGAGGCTGCCGGTCCCAAGGTGTATCGCGGCGAGGACCAGGTCAATGATTATCAGCGCATGCTGGAAAATGGCTATGACATGCTGGGATATTCCGAATTCCTCGCCGGTGCCGATATACCGCCTGCACTGCTGGAACAGCATGCAGGACAAGTGCATGCCGATGTGGCGCTGGTGTATACGCGCCTCGCGGGAGAAGTGCCAGCCAGTGTACAGGTTCAGCAATTGCGCGAGCAGGCCAAAAAGGGTGAGTCCCCCGATATTGCCGAGGCCGAATCCAAGGACACCTATAACTATTTCGCTTCCTACTGGGCAAAACTAAGGCCTCCGTTACTGGGCGTGCATGTTGCCGGTCCGGCGGATGACGGCGAGAGCGATGGCTTAAGGGTGATTGCCGTGATTCACGATTCACCGGCTGAAAAGGCTGGGATCCTCGAAGATGATGTGCTCAAGCGTCTCGGCGAAGTTGCGCTCAAGAGCCCGTCAGCACTTTCGAAGGCGGCCCAACGGTATGCAGGGCAGAAAACTGATATAGATGTGCAACGCGGGCAAAGCGAATTGCATATACCGGTACAATTGAATCCACGGAGCACGACGGCGAGCAACTAATTTCGCCGCAACAATCATAATCAAGGAAACAGCAATCCAATGAAGAAGGTTAATTTGCCGCTGGAAGATCACGGCGTGATTTACGCACCCTGGGAAAAAACCTTTACCCGCCTTTTGTCACCATTCGAAGAGTTCATACATCGCCAGACGACCAGTGGCCTCCTGCTCATGGGCGCGGCCATCCTGGCGCTGGTCCTGGCCAATAGCGACTTTGCAGCAGCCTATCAACATCTTGTTCATACAATGGCGGGGTTCCATATCGGGACTTTTAGGCTGGAGATGTCACTGCATCACTGGGTCAACGATGCGCTGATGGCACTGTTTTTCTTTGTGGTGGGCATGGAGCTGAAGCGCGAGATTCTGGTGGGTGAGCTGGCAGATATGCGCAAATCCGCGCTGCCGATTGTTGCAGCGATTGGCGGCATGGTGGTTCCTGCGCTGATTTTCTTTGCGTTCAACCCTGCAGGTGATGCTTCGCGCGGCTGGGGCATTCCCATGGCCACTGACATTGCCTTCGCAGTGGGCGCACTCGCATTGCTGGCCAGCCGCGTGCCCAAGGCACTGGTGACTTTCCTCGTGGCGCTTGCCATTGTTGATGACCTCGGGGCTGTGCTGGTGATCGCACTGTTCTACACAAGCGAATTATCTCTCTCATGGCTGGGCATTGCCGGACTGCTGGTAGCGACCCTGGTCGTGTTCAACTTTGCGGGTATTCGGAAAGTCGCCCCTTATTTCTGCGTCGCTGTATTGCTGTGGTATGCCATGCTGCAGTCCGGGGTACACGCCACGCTGGCAGGCGTGCTTGGTGCATTCACGGTGCCGGCGCGTCCGAAATATGATCCGGGGCTGTTCAGTCGCTACGTCAGGGAGTTGATGTCGCGCTTTGATGCAAGTTACAAGGCCGACCCTAATATCATGACCAATGAAAAGCTCGGCACGGTGGTGCAGGCGCTGGAGGATGGCGTCAATGGCGTTCAGACGCCATTGCAGAGTCTGGAGCGTGGATGGCATTTGCCGGTGGCTTTCCTGGTCATCCCCATATTTGCGCTGTTCAATGCAGGTGTTCCGCTAGAGCTGTCTTCACTGGGTGAAACGCTTGTTCACCCGATCACACTGGGCGTCATGTTCGGGTTGCTGGTCGGCAAGTTTATCGGCATCACTGGCGCCTGCTGGCTGGCGATCAAACTGGGCATTGCCGAGCTGCCCACCGCTACACGCTTTACTCAGATCGCCGGTGTGGCCGTGCTGGGCGGCATCGGGTTCACCATGTCCATTTTCATTGCCGAGCTGGGTTTTTACAATCATGCCGATTATCTTGTGCTGGCGAAGACAGGCATTCTCGCGGCCTCCCTGCTGGCCGGGATCATCGGGGTGACATGGTTATGGCTGGTGGCTGAGCCTGGTGGTGACAAAGACCTGGAGGCGCGCGACCAGGTCTAGCCGCGGGCGGCTCTTATTCTTCGCTGGACTGGTTTTCTGTTGCCTCGCGCAACAACCTGAACAGCTCGCGGCTGCTTTTCGGCGGCTTGTTGGCCGCATGCTCGCGCTGGCTGTTGCGAATCAATGTGCGCAATTGCTGGCTGTTGGTGTGCGGATAGAGCCGCATAAATTCGGCCACAGCGGTTTCGTCCTTTAGCAGACGTTCACGCCAGCGTTCGAGCTGGTGAAAATGCGCATTCTCGGCAGTGTGTTTGCCCTCCCAACGCTGCAACTGATCGGCGATAGGCTCGGTATCCACCTCGCGCATCAGGCGGCCGATATATTGCATCTGGCGACGGATGGCACCATTCGAGGTGATGCGCCGCGCTTCGAGTACGGCATCACGCAATGTCTCCGGCAGATCGAGCTTGTCCAGCTTGTCCCTGGGCAATTCGACCAGTTTTCCGCCGAGATCCTGTAATGCTTCCATGGCGGCCTTGCGTTTTGTCTTGCTGATAGTGTCCGGCGCATCGTCAGACACCGAATCGTGTCTGGAAGCGGTGTCGGGAGCTGGCGCTGAATGACTGGGTTTCATGGTGAGGTATGATATCAGCTTTATGGAGAGCTATTTGTGACTGAACCGCGGTTTACCTATTCCCTAGATGACCTGAAACAGCTGAGCGAGGAGGTTTTACGCCTCGCCAAATCCAGCGGCGCGACTGCCGCCGAGGCGGAGATCAGCCTGGGCTCGGGGCAGAATGTTTCCGTGCGCATGGGTGAAACGGAAAACATTGAATATAACCGCGACAAGGGTATGTCAGTTACGGTGTATTTCGGTCAGCGGCGGGGTCACGCAAGTACTTCCGATCTGGCGCCAGACGCATTGCGCGATACTGTAGCCGCAGCGTGCAATATCGCGCGCTATACGGCGGAGGATCCCTTCTGTGGTCTGGCTGATGCCGCCTTGATGGCGCGCGACATTCCCGACCTTGACCTGCTTCACCCCTGGAACATACAGGTGGAAGAGGCGTTGGAACTGGCCAAGACGTGTGAGCAGGCGGCGCGCAGCGTGGACAGCCGAATCAATAATTCCGAGGGCGCCAGCGTTTCCGCTTATGAAGGCATGTTTGCCTATGCCAACACCCATGGTTTCAATGAAGGCTACGCCAGCTCACGTCACAGCATCAGCTGCTCGGTGATTGCGGAAGATGAAGAAAACATGCAGCGCGATTATTGGTACAGCAATGCGCGTAGCCCTGCGGACCTGGAATCTGCTGAATCCATAGGACGCGTTGCTGGAGAGCGGACCGTACGCCGGCTTGGCGGCCGCCGGCTCAAGACTGTGCAGGTGCCGGTGTTGTTCGAAGCGCCGCTGGCATCAGGTCTGATTTCTCATCTGGTGAGCGCCATCTCCGGCGGCAACCTCTACCGCAAGTCTTCCTTCCTGCTCGATACGCTGGGCACGCAGGTGATGTCGAGTATCGTCAATATCCGCGAAGAGCCCTATCTGAAGCGGGGCTTGGCCAGCGCGCCTTTCGATAACGAAGGTGTGACCACTGTTCAGCGCGATCTGATCAAGAATGGTGTGCTGCAGGGCTATATGCTGTCGAGTTATTCAGCACGCAAGCTTGGCATGCAGACGACAGGCAATGCAGGCGGCAACCACAACCTGATTGTTGAGTCCGGCGAACTTGATTTCAACGGCCTGCTCAAGACCATGGACACAGGCCTGCTGGTCACGGAATTGCTGGGCCATGGTCTTAACATGGTGACAGGCGATTACTCGCGTGGAGCTGCCGGTTTCTGGGTGGAGAATGGCGTCATTGCCTATCCCGTGGAAGAGATCACTATTGCCGGCAACCTGCGCGAGATGTTCCAGCAGATTGTGGCCATTGGCAACGATGTTCTGGCTCAGGGCTCCAAACAGACAGGATCCATCCTCATCGAGCGCATGACGGTGGCCGGCGAATAGCAACAGAATAAGACAAAGCCATAAATAAAAAGCCCTGTATCAACAGGGCTTCCTGTTTGAGCAGCGAATAACTTATTTCGTAGTTTCAGCTACGGCAGTATCACTCTCGGCTTCCGAAGTATCGTCAGGATCGGTTTCGTCGTAGAACGAATTATCGCGTTTGCTGACAGCGCCATCCTGAACCTGACTTTCGCGACGCTGCAGGTAGGCATCGCGCATGAAGGCGTAGGGGTCAAGCGCTGCTTCATCCAGCAGATCACTGGCGGGCAGGTACTGCGAACGGGTATCGATGACCTTGACGAGAAGCATTGAGTTGCGGGTTGGCACATGATCCACATAAGGAATAGGATCAAAGAACGCAAAGTCAACCGCCGCGCCACCTGTGTCACGCAAGGTGCTGGGGCCCTTGAAAGGCAGCACCAGGTAAGGTCCAGACCCCACACCCCAGTAACCCAGAGTCTGACCGAAATCTTCGTTATGCTTGACTACTCCATCCTTGGAGGCTACGTCGATAAGACCAGCAATACCAAAGGTGGTGTTGATGACAAACCGCCCTGCGTCATCTGCCGCCCTGCTGAACTTGAATTGCAGCAGGTTGTTGATCATGGTGGTCAACGTGGACAGATTGTCGAAGAAATTGTTGACGCCGCTACGCACCGGGCTCGGCACGACTGCCTTGTAAGCACCTGCAACTGGCTTGACCACAGCTTTGTCAGCGACATCATTGAATTTGTAGATACCCCGGTTCAGACCTTCAAGCGGGTCTCTGTTTGCCTGGGTGGCACAGCCAGCCAGTGTTGCAGCCATGAGCAGGCTGACAAATACTCCCGTTATATTAGTGCGCATGCGTGGTTCCATGTGATTATTATTTTAATAGAGAGACTTCTCCATTCATTGCGAACTCTATCCGAGCGCAATACTGTTGTCTACTGTTTTACCCACACAAAAAAAGGTGTTTTCCGTTTATAAAGAGATTGTTTGCTGGCAATGTGTGCACTTGGGATAGCTGAGGGCACAGCTAATTCATTATCGGGAACTGACATGACTGATTTGACCTATTTCATCAAAGAACTACCCTCTGTCAAGGCAGGCTTGGGAAGGGTGCTGGCAGATGCAGCCGCTGCCTGTGTCGAAATATCACGCGCCATCGACCGCGGCGCCTTGACGGGTGCCATGGGCAATCGCGGAGAGCGCAATGTGCAGGGTGAGGAACAGAAGAAACTCGATGTGATCTCCAACGATGTGTTCATCGAATACATGCAGCGCTCTGGGCTAGTCGCAGGCCTGGTCTCGGAAGAGATGGAAGCGCCTCTTTTTCTGACCTCAAAGTTGGAGAGAAACACGGCTGAACCCTATCTGGTGCTGTTCGACCCGCTTGATGGTTCGTCCAATGTGGATGCAAATATTTCAGTAGGCACCATTTTTTCCATCCTGCGCTGCCCGCAGGATATTTCTAGCCTTGACGATGAAAGCTTTCTGCAGCCTGGTGCCCAGCAGGTTTGCGCCGGTTATGCCATGTACGGCTCATCCACCATGCTTGTGCTGACCGTGGGTGAGGGCGTGCAGGGATTTACGCTCGATCGGGATACCGGCGCGTTTGTACTCACCCACCCCGACATGCGCATCCCGCCGGATACGCATGAGTTCGCAATTAACCTGTCGAATTACCGGTTCTGGGAATCACCCATGCAGAACTACATCGACGACTGCCTGCAAGGCAAGGAGGGCAGGCGCGGCAGGGATTTCAACATGCGCTGGATTGCCTCCATGGTGGCAGAAGTTCATCGCATCCTGATTCGCGGCGGCATTTTCATCTATCCCATCGACAGCAAGAACCGCAAGCAGGGTGGCAGGTTGCGACTGTTGTATGAAGCTAACCCCATGGGATTTATCGTGGAGCAGGCGGGGGGCATGGCATCCACTGGGCGTCATCGCATCCTGGACATAGCACCTGAAGCGCTCCATCAGCGCATACCGGTAGTGATGGGCTCGAACAATGAGGTAGAAACGCTTACCGGCTATTACAAGCGGTAACTTATTCGCGGTGATAGGGGTGATTGCTGAGCACGGACCAGGCACGATACAGCTGCTCGGCCAGCAATACGCGCACCATGGCATGAGGCAGTGTCAGTTTTGAAAGACTCCACAGCCAGTCGGCACGGGCTTTGACACCCGGGTGAAGGCCATCGGCGCCGCCAATCACCAGCGACACATCGCGACCGTCGCCCAGCCATTTTTGCATACGATCGGCCAGCTGGAGCGTAGTGACCTCCTGCCCATGTTCATCAAGCGCAATCAGGATGTCACGGCCAGCGGCCTCAAGGATGCGCCTGCCTTCCGCTTCCTGCACTTGATCTGAATTTCTGCCGGATGCGCGCTTATCGGGTCTGATTTCGACAATTTCCACAAAAAGTTCGCGCGGCATGCGCTTGAGATATTCCTTGCAGCCCTCCTCAATCCAGCCGGGCATCTTGTGCCCGATGCTGAGGATGCGCAGTTTCAAGCTGAAGCGGCGCCCGCTCCGGGCTTGGTGGATTTGCGCTGCTGTTCGGCGGCGCCCCAGAGCTGTTCAAGATTGTAGTAGGCGCGGGTCGTGGGCAGCATGATGTGGACAATGATATCGGCCAGGTCCACGAGCACCCATTCGCCTTCTTTCTCGCCTTCCACGCCGCGTAGGTCGGCACCTTGGGCCTTGAGTTTCTCACGGACGCTGTCCGCCATGGCCTTGGCCTGACGGGTCGATGTGGCGCTGGCGACAATCATGTAGCTGGTCATTGAGGTCAGCTTGCGAACGTCCATCACGGTGATGTCAAAACCCTTGATATCTTCAAGGGCATCAATCACCGCGTCCTTCATTACTTCAATATCCATGGAATCCTTGTATTAAGCGTGGCGGCGGTCAGGCCAGGGTGGCGGGGCTGGAGGAGATCTGCGGTAGCAAATAGAATCAGGCAGCCTGCACAGGAATATCCTGGCGCTGGGCTGTGATGCGGTTGGCTGCATCCACATAAACGAGTTGCGGCCTGAATTTTTCCAGCTCGATTTCGGTATAAGCGGCATAACTAGCGATTATAAGAAGATCGCCGGGACTCGCTTTGCGTGCTGCCGCACCATTGACGGAAATGGTGCCGGAGTTGGGCTGAGCGCGAATTGCGTATGTGGTGAAGCGCTCGCCATTGTTGATGTTGTAAATGTCGATTTGCTGGTATTCGCGGATGTCTGCTGCTTCCAGCAGCGCCTCGTCGATGGCACAGGAACCCTCGTAGTCCAGCTCCGAGTGAGTCACCCGGACGCGATGCAACTTCGATTTGAGCATGGTTCTTTGCATGGATTCCCTTGATTCTACAGATTAAAAGCCTGCGTATTATAGTCAGTTAGTCTTGGTGGCGCAAAAAGCGACGGAGTTCCCTAAGACCGCAGGAACTCGATATTGTCGATGAGCCGCGTGCTGCCCAGCCGTGCGGCACCCAGCACAACCAGTGCATTTTCTTCTTGCTTAGGAGGCAGTAGCGAGTCGGCGGAGCGCACTGATATGTATTCCACTGCCCAGCCGGAATCCATCAGTAAAGTACCAGCCTCAGCTTCAGCAGTGGCGATGTCTTTGCCTGATTGTACCTGCTCGACCGCGTGCAGCAAGGCCTGGTAGAACTGGGGAGCCTGCGCGCGCGACTCCGCTGACAGATAGCCGTTGCGGGAGCTCATGGCCAGGCTGTCAGCTTCACGCACGGTTTCCCCGGCAACAATCTTGATGGGCAGGTTGAGCTGCCGCACCAGTTCACGAATGATGAAAAGCTGCTGGAAATCCTTTTTGCCGAATGCGGCGGCCTGCGGCTGCACGATGTTGAACAGCTTGAGCACCACAGTGGCCACGCCGCCAAAATGGCCGGGCCGCGATGCACCGCACAACTCATTGGCAATGGGGGGTGACGTGACCATCATGGTTTGCGCTACCGGATACATCTCCGTTTCCGAAGGCGCAAAAAGAATAGCTGCACCGGCGGCTTCCAGCTTGGCGCAGTCCTCCGCCAGTGTGCGGGGGTAGCTTGCGAGGTCCTCGTTGGCCCCGAATTGCAGCGGATTGACGAAGATGCTGACGACAACACATTCACCATGTTGCTTCGCCAGTTCCACCAGGTGTAGGTGGCCGGCATGCAGGTTGCCCATGGTGGGTACCAGGCTGATGGAGGTCTCGCGGGAAAGCCGCTCACGCAATTCCGCAACGGTATGGATAATCTGCATCAGAAGCTGTGTTCTGCCGCCGGGAAAGTGCCATCCTTGACGGCCTGGACATAGTTGCGAATGGCGTGTTCGATGCTGTTGGCATCCTGCATGAAGTTGCGCACGAAGCGCGGCGTCCTGTGATCAGGGTTTCCTGCGCCATAGATGCCTAGCATGTCATGCAGCACCAGCACCTGTCCGCCGCAATCCGGGCCCGCACCAATCCCGATGGTCATGATGGAGGCAGACTCGGTGACTTCGCGCGCCAGGCTGGCAGGCACCATTTCCAATACCAGCATGCTGGCGCCGGCATCCGACAAGGCTTTGGCGTCCGCCAGCAATTGCTCGGCTTCCTTTTGATCCTTGCCCTGTACGCGATAACCCCCTAACTGGTGAACTGATTGCGGCGTCAGGCCCAGATGGCCGCAAACCGGAATGCCGCGCTCCACCAGGAAACGTACGGTTTCCAGCATGGGCGCACCGCCCTCCAGCTTGATCATGTGCGCGCCGGCTGCCATGAGCTTCACCGAAGTCCGCAAGGCCTGTTCGGGATTCTGCTGATAGGTGCCGAACGGCAGGTCAGACACGATGTAGCTTTTTGTGGCGCCTGCGGCAACGCAGCGCGTGTGGTATTGCATATCCCGCAAAGTCACTGAAAGCGTGCTGCTAGCGCCCTGCAAGACCATGCCCAGTGAATCCCCGACCAGCAGGACGTCCACGCCGGCCTTTTCGCACAGCGCGGCAAAGCTGGCGTCATAGCAGGTCAGCACGGCGATTTTTTCGCCGCGTGCGTGCATCTGCCTGAGATTGCCGAGGTTCATCACAAATCCAGGTTGGGGTTGAAATATTCGCGCGTGCCGCGAATCTGTTTGATCCGATCCAGCAACAGGTCCAGCGCTTCATCGTTCTCGGCGATATTGAGCTTCTCATTGTTCACGATCAATAGCGGCGCCGCGTCATACTGGTGGAAGAATTCGCTATAGGCTTCGGCCAGGCGGGCCAGGTATTCGCGCGGAATGCCCTGCTCATAGTGAACGCCGCGCTGGTTGACACGGTCCAGCAGGACATCAACCGGTGTTTGCAGGTAGATGACGAGATCCGGCACCGGCGCCTGTAGATGGAACTGCTGGTACATCTGCCGGTAGAGCGCGAACTCTTCGTCATTGAGGTTCATGCGTGCGAACAGCGGATCTTTCTCAAGAAAAAAATCAGCCACAACCGCCTTGGCGAACAGATCGCGCTGCGCCAGATCGCGGATCTGCCCGGCACGCTGAAACAGGAAAAACAGCTGGGTCGGCAAAGCATAACGCGGTGCATCCTGATAGAACTTGGGCAGAAAGGGATTGGTTTCCGCGCTTTCCAGCATCAGATCCACCGAGAACCTGTACGACAGTTTGCGTGCCAGCGTGGTCTTGCCGCTGCCGATGGGGCCTTCAATAACGATGTAGTGATATTTTTCGATCAGATCCATAAGCTCAATCTGCAAGTTTTTCCACGCCCTGGTCTTTGCACTGCCTAACCAGCATCGCGACATTGCCGTGCTGCGGTATCACCAGATCGGCCGCAATTTCCGCCAGCGGCTGCAACACGAAGCCTCTGGTGTGCATGCGTGGATGCGGCAGCGTGTGTTCGGCGGTGTGCATGATGGTGTCATTGTAAAGCAGCAGGTCCAGGTCCAGCACGCGCGGCGCATTTGGAAACGGTCGTTCACGGCCTTGTGCGTTTTCCAGGGAGAGCAGTGCTTGTAGCAGTTCCAGCGGAGGCAGCTCGGTTTCAACCTCAGCCACGGCATTGATGAAGTCGGGCTGATCTTCATAGCTCACGGGTGCCGTACGGTACAAGGAAGAGCGATTGATCAGCTGCGTGCTCGGGAGCCGCGAAATGCCTTCGAATGCTTGCGCTACCTGCAATTGCGGCTGCTGCAGATTGCTGCCGATGGCAATGAATGCACGTGCCATTTATTCGGCTTCGGGCGCGGCAGTTTTTTTCTTGCGGCGACGGCGCTTTTTCTTGGGGTCGGTATCCGGTAGCAGCATGCTGGTGCGTGTAGCCATGTCTGCCTCGGAAAATTCCGTCCACCACTGGCCAATCTCCTCCGGCAGTTCGCCGGATTCACAGCGCAGCAACAGGAAATCGTAAGCGGCCCGGAAGCGTGGATGTTCGACGAGACTGAAAGGCCGGCGACCTGCACGCTGTTCGAAGCGCGGCTGCAATCCCCAGATTTCCTTCATGGTGGCGCTGTAGCGCTTGTGGATAGCGAGCTTAGCCGCCTGGATGTCGATGACTTCGTTCATTGCCATGTGCAGCGCAGGAATGGGCCGCTGGCCTTGGGCCTCGTATTTCTTCCAAGCCACCAGCGCTTCGTGCCACAGCAGCGTGGCGAACAGGAAGGCGGGGGATACCGGCTTGTCCAGCTGTACGCGGTCATCGGTGTTCTTGAGTGCGAGCATGACAAAACGCTCGCCCATGGGTTGCTCCAGCACCACATCCAGCAGAGGCAGCAAGCCATGATGCAGGCCGTGCTGACGCAAGGCATTGGCGCTTTCGATGGCGTGGCCGG